>Ga0123333_10000749_pt1 | contig 35277 bp, 31 predicted proteins | sample BioC12SIPDNA_3_FD_89957 | JGI IMG/M metagenome (GOLD analysis project Ga0123333, IMG submission 89957) | Anaerobic biogas reactor microbial communites from Washington, USA - Biogas_R2_B C12 SIP DNA | ecosystem: Engineered > Bioreactor > Anaerobic > Unclassified | place: Washington, USA...
CAGCGCCGACGCCACGCCCAAGCCCAGCCGGTCGGCGAGCCGGCCCAGCCTGCGCGAGCGCTTCGACGCGATGCGCAACCTGCCTCCGTTCCTGCGCCAGATCTGGGCCACCAGCCGCGGGTTGACGATGGCGAGCCTGGGCCTGCGCCTGGTGCGCGCGTTCATGCCGGTGCTCACCCTCTACATCGGCAAGCTGATCATCGACGAGGCGATCCGGCTGGTCGGGCTCGGCCTGTCGTTCGACTCCATCGGCGAGGCCTGGCGCAGCGGCGCGCTCGACCACCTGCTGTGGCTGCTGGCGATCGAGTTCGGCGTGGCGATCCTCTCCGACCTGCTCGGCCGCCTGGTGAGCTACGCCGACGCGCTGCTCTCGGAGCTGTTCACCAATGCCACCAGCGTGCGCCTGATGGAGCACGCCGCGACCCTGGACCTCGAGGACTTCGAAGACCCGGAGCTGCAGGACAAGCTCGACCGCGCCCGGCGCCAGACCATGGGCCGGATGAACCTGATGGGCCAGCTGTTCGGGCAGGTGCAGGACGCGATCACCGTCGTGAGCTTCGCCATCGGCCTGCTGGTGTACGCGCCGTGGCTGATGGTGCTGCTGGCGATCGCGCTGGTCCCGGCGTTCCTCGGCGAGGCCCACTTCAGCGCCCTGGGCTACTCGCTCAACTTCCAGTGGACGCCGGAACGGCGCCAGCTCGAGTACGTGCGCCAGACCGGCGCCAGCGTCGAGACCGCCAAGGAAGTGAAGATCTTCAACCTGCACCGCTTCCTGGTGGACCGCTACCGGACGCTGGCGCACAGGTTCTACCTGGCGAACCGCGCGCTTGCGCGGCGGCGCGCGTTCTGGGGCACCCTGCTGGCCGCGCTCGGCACGCTGGGCTACTACGTGGCCTACGCCTACATCGCCTGGCGCACGGTCCGGGGCGACTTCACCATCGGCGACCTGACCTTCCTGGCCGGCAGCTTCCGCCGCCTGCGCCAGCTGCTCGAGGGCCTGCTGATCGGATTCTCCCAGGTCGCCAGCCAGGCGCTGTACCTGGACGACCTGTTCTCGTTCTTCGAGGTCGAGCCGGAGATCACCTCGCCGGCGGACCCGCGCCCGTTCCCCAAGCCCATCCGCCAGGGCTTCGTGTTCGAGGACGTGGGCTTCCGCTACCCCGGCGCCGAGCGCTGGGCGGTACGGCACCTGGACTTCGAGCTGCGCGCGGGCGAGGTGCTGGCCCTGGTCGGCGAGAACGGCGCGGGCAAGACCACGCTGGTGAAACTGCTGGCACGGCTCTACGACCCGGACGAGGGCCGGATCCTGCTCGACGGCCACGACCTGCGCGAGTACGACCTGGACGAGCTGCGCGCCAACATCGGGGTGATCTTCCAGGACTTCGTGCGCTACCACCTGACCGCGGCCGAGAACATCGGCGTCGGCCAGATCGACCGCATGGACGACCGCGCGCGGATCGAGGAAGCCGCGCGCCGGGCGATGGCCGACGAGGTGGTGGAGGCCCTGCCCGACCGCTACGACCAGCTGATCGGGCGGCGCTTCAAGACCGGCGTGGACCTGTCCGGCGGGCAATGGCAGAAGATCGCGATCGCCCGCGCCTACATGCGCGACGCGCAGGTGATGATCCTCGACGAACCCACCGCGGCGCTCGACGCGCGCAGTGAATACGAGGTGTTCCGGCGCTTCAAGGAGCTGTCCGACGACCGCACCGCGGTGCTGATCTCGCATCGGTTCTCCAGCGTGCGCATGGCCGACCGGATCCTGGTGCTGGCCGACGGCCGGGTCGAGGCCAGCGGCACCCACGAGGAGCTGATGGCCCAGGGCGGGCGTTACGCCGAGCTGTTCGAGCTGCAGGCCGCGGGCTACCGCTGAGCCCCGGCACGGGCCGCCCTGCAGGCGGCGCCAGCCGCCATCCGGACCCATCCTTGCGACCACGCAGGCCACCTCAGAGGGGCAGCTGCCCCTGCGCATCCTCCGGCGCGCCGTAGTCGAGGCGTCCGTCGACCAGCCGTGCCGCCGACGTCCACGGGTGCTCGCGCATGTCGCCCGGCGCCAGCAGGTGAACCACCGTCCAGCCGCGGGCCCTGGCGTCGTCGGCGATCAGGCCCCGGTGGCAGGTCCACCACGTCGCCTCCGCGCACATCACCGCCGTGGCCGCCTGCCGCGCCAGCGCGAACAGGCGTTCGCGCGCGGCGGCGTAGGCCGGGGTGTCCATGTAGTCGGCATAGCCGCGGAAGCCGGCGTTGCGCCAGGCGGTGTGTGGCGAATCCGGGCGCGGCCGGCGCCGCCCGCCCAGCCCGGGCATGTGTACGTAGCCGATCCCCGCTCCGGCCAGGCCCGCGGCCAGCGCTTCGGCCCCGAACTGCGGGTGCCGGCGCGAGCCGGGGAAGCGCCGCACGTCGGCCACGCAGGCGATCCCCGCCTCGCGCAGCATGCCCACGAACTCCCCGAGCGTGCGGGTGGAATGGCCGATCGTCCAGAGCCTGTCCATGGACACAGCCTGCCATCGGCGGCGTGGACAAGATGCCCACGCGGCCCCGCGCCGGCCGCCGGCGCGCGCCGGATACAATATCCGGTTGTAACCCCACCAGACCCCTCCCCATGTCCTCCGCCTTCGGCACCGAGACGGTGCTGGACGTCCGCCACTGGACCGACAGCTACTTCAGTTTCACCACCACCCGCGACGACGGCTTCCGGTTCGAGAACGGCCAGTTCGTGATGATCGGGCTGGAGGTGGACGGCCGGCCGCTGATGCGGGCGTACTCGATCGCCAGCGCGAACTGGGAGGAGCAGCTGGAGTTCTTCAGCATCAAGGTGCCCGACGGCCCGTTGACCTCGCGCCTGCAGCACGTGCGCCCCGGCGACACCCTGCTGATCGGACGCAAGCCGACCGGCACCCTGCTGATCCACGACCTGCACCCGGGCCGCAACCTGTACCTGCTGGGCACCGGCACCGGTCTGGCGCCGTGGCTGTCGATCATCAAGGACCCGGAGACGTACGAGCGCTTCGAGCGCGTGGTCCTCGCCCATGGCGTGCGCGGCGCGGCCGACCTGGCCTACCGCGACTACATCCTCAACGAACTGCCGCGGCACGAGTTCCTGGGCGAGCAGATCTCGCGCCAGCTGCTGTACTACCCGGCGGTGACGCGCGAGCCGTTCCAGTGGCAGGGCCGCGACCAGCGCGGTCGCCTGACCGAACTGCTCGACAGCGGCCGCATGGCCGCCGACCTCGGCCTGGACCCGCTCGATCCGGCACGCGACCGCGCGATGATCTGCGGCAGCCCGCAGATGCTGGCCGACTTCCGCGCGATCCTCGACCGCCGCGGCTTCAACGCCGCGCCGCGCATCGGCACGCCGGGCGACTACGTGTTCGAGCGCGCGTTCGTCGAGAAGTGAGCCGGCGCCCCGCCACGCACCCGCCCGGCGTAGAATCCGGATCCACGAGGAGGATGCAAGCGATGAAGATCCTGGTCCCGGTCGACGGCAGCGACGCCAGCACCCGCGCGCTCCGGCACGCGCTGGCCCTGTGCAAGGCATTCCGCAGCGGCAAGCTGCTGGTGGTGGCGGTCGACGATTCGCTGTTCCCGGGCGCCGAGCGCAAGATGGGCGCCGAGGCCGCGGCGGCCCACCACGCCGAGAACTTCGAGCGCATGCTCGGCCCGGCCAGGAAGCTGCTCGCGCGGCGCAAGGTCAAGGCCGAATTCATCGAACTGGTGGGCGACGTGGCCGCCAGCATCCTCGAGGCGGCAGCCGCGAAGAAGGCCGACGTGATCGTGATGGGCTCGCGCGGCGCCGGCGGCATCAAGGGCGTGCTGCTGGGTTCGGTGTCGCAGAAGGTCCTGGCCGGCACGCCGGTGCCGGTGACCATCGTCAACTGACCGCGTCGCGGCCGCTTCCGGCCGCCTGCGGCGGAGCTCCCAGCGCGGCCTCGATCGGCCCGCGCAGCGCGTCGGGCGCCACCGTTGGCGCGTGCCGCGACCGTACCCGGCCGTCGCGGCCGACCAGGAACTTGGTGAAGTTCCACTTGATCGCATCGATCCCCAGCAGGCCGCCCTTCTCGCGCCTGAGCCAGGCCCAGAGCGGGTGCGCATCGGGGCCGTTCACCTCGACCTTGGCGAACATCGGGAAATCGACCCCGTAGTCGAGCGTGCAGAACGCCCGGATCTGCTCCTCGTCGCCCGGTTCCTGGTGGCCGAACTGATCGCAAGGGAAGCCCAGCACCACCAGGCCGCGCTCGCGATAATCGGTCCACAGCCGCTGCAGGCCGGCGTACTGCGGCGTGAATCCGCACTTCGAGGCGACGTTGACCACCAGCAGTACCTTGCCGGCGAACTCCGACAGCGGCCGCGGACGGCCGTCGATGCCGGTGGCGGTGAACTCGAATGCGCTCGTCACCGCACCGCCCCTGGCACTGCGCGCAACGGCCGGGCGAACGGCCGCACGCCGAGCTCGGCGTGGATCTCCGCCGGGTAGTAGGCGACGTCGCCCCGGATCACCGTGGCGACCTTGCGGATGTCGCCGATGTCGACGGTGGGATCGCCGTCCACCAGCACCAGGTCGGCGACCTTGCCGGGCGTGATGCTGCCGAGGGTGTCGAGCACGCCCGAGTACCTGGCTCCGTTCCAGGTCGCCACCTGCAGCGCCTGGGCCGGGCTCAGGCCGGCGCGCACGTACAGGGCCAGCTCGTGGTGCAGGGTAAACCCGGGCACCTCGTCGGTGCCGGCGACGACCGGCACGCCGGCGCGCCAGGCGCGGCCCACGAATTCGACCATGCGCTCGAACGACGCGCGGTAGCGCGCCCCGGTGGCGTCGTCGGGGATGTCCATCTCCGCGGCGCGGCGGCTGCGCTGCACGTCGGGCGGCAGATGGTCCTCGATCCCGGCGAAGATCGGCGTGATCTGGCCTTCGCGCTGGTGCAGGAACTCGAACGTGGCCAGGGTCGGATCGATCACGATCTGCTTTTCGGCCAGCAGGGCGATGAAGTCCTGCACCGGCTTCGAGTCGAGGTCCAGGTCCGCGGCCTCGCGCGCAGGCAGGTAGAAGCGCTCCAGGGTGCGGGTGTCGGTGTCGGGCTTCACCAGGAAGTTCAGCACGATCTGATTGATGTGGTTGAGCTCGTCGAAGCCGGCGTCGAGCGCGTCCTGCGCGCGCAGGAACACCGGCACGTGCCCGCTCACCCGCAGGCCCCGGGCGTGGGCGCGGGCCACGGTCTCGGCGAGGATCTCCTTCGGGAACGAGTTGTAGACCTTGAGTTGCCGGTAGCCATGGTCGGCGTACCAGTCGACCGCCCTGGTCGCCGCGTCGAGGTCGGCAACCACGAAGCCGATGCGCGCGGACTGCTCGCTCTCGCCCTCGAGGAAGCCGGCGGGCACGATCCGGGGCATCAGCAACGTGCCGTCCGCGGCCTCGGCGATGATCTGCTGCACGGTCCCGTTGTCGTTGCCCATGTCGCGCACCGAGGTGACGCCCGCGGCCAGCTGCAGCCCGCCGCTCCAGCGGCTGACGTGGGCGTGCATGTCGAACAGGCCCGGCAGCAGCACGCGCCCGCCCGCGTCGATCACGTGGTCGGCGGCGTCCGCGTCGGTGCCCGCCGGGACCACCGACTCGATCCTGCCGTCGCGCAGGCGCACGTCGGACGCTTCGCCCAGCCTCGCGTGCTCGCTGTCGAACACGCGCGCATTGCGGACCAGGGTGGTGCCCGGCAGGCGGTGCGCCAGCCGGCCGTGCATGGCCACCAGCGCCTCGGACTCGGCCCGCTTCTGCACCTCCTCCAGCGCATCGGCGTTGGCCTCCCAGCCCTCCTCGATCATCTGCACGAAGCCGGGATGGATGTAGGCGAACAGGCGCGGCCGGGCCTCGTCCGTCGCCCAGGCGAAGCTCGGGGCGAAGCCGATGCCGGTGATTGCCAGCAGCTGCACGCTGCGGCGGTCGCCGCCCTTGCGGACCTGGGCTTCGGCCACCTTGCGCGCGCCGAGAACGCCGCTGGGAATGAGCGGCAGGCGGCCGTCGGGACGCGCCGCGAGCGCCGCCAACGACACCGATGCCGCCGCCGGGCTTCCGCCCAACGGGGAGTACTGCGCGCCCGCCTCGACCCGCTGCTCGCCCCGGTCGGAGGTCGAGGTCCACCGGGCGACGCCGTCGGCCAGGGTAAAGGCCTCGTCCACCGGCGCGCCGAAGGTGGACGTGCCGATGACGCGATAGCGGCGGAACGTCCCGTCGGGATTGAGGCTGAATTCCTCCCTCAGCTCCGGCCCGCGGCCGTTGTCCTTGAAGACGAACTCGGTGCGCGTGACGCCGTCGTCGCCCTCGGCCACCACCTGGTACCCGGCCCGCTTGCCGCCCTCCACCAGCACCACGTAGCGCAGACCGTCCGCCGCCCCGGCGGCGCCCGCCGCCGCGATCGCGAACGCGAACGCCAGCCCCGCACCAAGCCGGGGGAACGTGCCTCGGGCCATGGATCCTCCCCTCGCCGCCTGCGGCGCGACGGCCGGCACATCCGGCCCCTGGGCCGAGTCTAGCGCCCGCGCGGCGCCGGAACACCATGTGCCGTTCGTCATGCCCTGGCCTCCACCCGCCATGGGCTACCCTTGGATCCATTCAAGTTTCCGAGGATCGACCGATGAAACACCCGCTCGCCGCGGCCCTGGCCGTCGCCCTGGCCGCCGTCGCATCCGCGCCCGCCTCCGCCCAGGATCCCCAGCCCGCGCCCGTGAACGCCGACTCCGCCCCCCAGGCCCGGTCCGACAACCCGCTTCTGGTCGACAGCCCCCTGCCGCTGGGTTACCCCCAGTTCGACAAGCTGCGTGACGAGCATTTCGCGCCGGCGTTCGAGGCGGGCATGGCGCAGGAACTGCAGGAGGTCCGGGCGATCGCCGGCCAGCGTTCGGCGCCGACCTTCGAGAACACGATCCTGGCGCTGGAGAAGTCCGGCCGGCTGCTGTCCAACGCCCGCCGCATCTTCGCCAACCTCAACGGCACCGACACCAACGACGCCCGCAAGCAGATCAACAACGAGTACGCGCCGAAGTTCGCCGCGCACCGCGACGAGATCATGCTCGACCCACAGCTGTTCGCGCGGGTCAAGGCGGTCTACGAGCGACGCCACGAACTCGGCCTGGACGAGGAAGGCGTGCGCCTGGTCGAGGAGTACCACAAGCAGTTCGTGCGCGCCGGCGCCGAGCTGGGCGACGCCGACAAGGCGCGCCTGAAGGAGATCAACTCGCGCCTGGCGGCGCTCGCCACCCGGTTCTCGAACAACGTGCTCGACGAGGTCAACGACTCGGCGGTGCTGGTGGACGACGCGTCCGAGCTCGCCGGCCTGACCGACGCCCAGATCGCCACCGCAGCGGCCGCCGCCAAGGCCCGCGGGCACGAGGGCAAGTACCTGATCACCCTGCTCAACACCACCGGCCAGCCGCCGCTGGCGCAGCTGGAGAACCGCGCCCTGCGCGAGCGCGTGCACAAAGCCTCGGTCGCGCGCGGCAGCCGCGGCAACCAGTGGGACAACACCGGTATCGTGGCCGAGGTGCTGAAGCTGCGCAGCGAGCGCGCGCGCCTGCTGGGCTACGACACCCCGGCCGCCTACACCCTCGCCGACGAAACCGCGGGCACGGTGGAAGCGGTCAACGACATGCTCGGCCGCCTGGTGCCGGCGGCGGTCGCCAACGCGCGCCGCGAAGGCGCCGCGCTGCAGGCGATGATCGACCGCGAGCAGGCCGCGAAGGGCGAGCCGTCGTTCCAGCTCGAACCCTGGGACTGGGCCTACTACACCGAGAAGGTGCGCGCGGCCGAGTACGACTTCGACGACAACCAGCTCAAGCCCTACTTCGAGATGCGCAACGTGCTGGAGAACGGCGTGTTCTTCGCCGCGACCCGGCTGTACGGCATCACGTTCAAGGAGCGCACCGACCTGCCGAAGTACCACCCCGACACGTGGACCTACGACGTGTTCGACAAGGACGGCAAGCAGCTGGCGATCTTCATCTTCGACCCGTACGCGCGTCCGTCCAAGCGCGGCGGCGCCTGGATGAACTCGTACGTGGGCCAGTCGGAGCTCGAGGGCACCCTGCCGGTGGTCGCCAACCACCAGAACGTGCCCAAGCCGCCGGAGGGCGAGCCGACCCTGCTCACCTGGGACGAGGTCACCACGATGTTCCACGAGTTCGGCCATGCGCTGCACGGCATGTTCTCGGACGTGAAGTACCCGTACTTCTTCATGAACGTGCCGCGCGATTTCGTGGAGTTCCCGTCGCAGGTCAACGAGATGTGGGCCGACTGGCCCGAGATCCTGGCCAACTACGCCAGGCACTACCAGACCGGAGAGCCGCTGCCGCAGGCGTTGCTGGACCGCAAGATGGCCTCGGCCACGTTCAACGAGGGCTTCGCCACCACCGAGTACCTCGGGGCGACGATCATCGACCAGTACCTGCACCAGCTGCCGGCCGACCGGCTGCCGGGCGCGGCGCAGGTCATGGAGTACGAAGCGCAGGCGCTCAGGCAGGCCGGGCTGGACTACGCACCGGTCCCGCCGCGCTACCGCACGCCCTACTTCAGCCACATCATGGGGGGCTACGCGGCGGCCTACTACGCCTACATCTGGTCCGAGGTGCTGGACGCGAACACGGTCGAGTGGATCAAGGCCAACGGCGGGCTCAAGCGCGAGAACGGCGACCGCCTGCGCGAGACCCTGCTCTCGCGCGGCGGGGCCAAGGACGCCAGGCAGCTGTTCGTGGACTTCACCGGCCACGAACCGCGGATCGAGCCGCTGCTCAAGAAGCGCGGGCTGGACGCGGCGCCGTCCGCGGACTGAGCATCCGCGCCGGGGAGGCAACGCGACGCCGCCGGGCAACCCCGGCGGCGTTTGCGTTTCCGGCGCCGGCAGCCCGCGCCTTCGCCATGGTCTCGTCACCAGGCGCGGCGCGATCGCCCCTGGAGCGGCCCGCGGCCGCCGGTTAGCATCGCCCCATGCCCGCGCCCGCCGCACCTTCCGTCGCCACCGCGGCCGCTTCCCTGCGCGACTGGCTCGGCCGCCACCAGCGCGTGTTCGTGCTCACCGGTGCCGGCTGCAGCACGGCGTCGGGCATCCCCGACTACCGCGACGCCAACGGCGACTGGAAGCGCACCCCGCCCATCACTCTGCAAGCGCTGGTCGGCAGCGACGCAGCCTACCGGCGCTACTGGGCACGCAGCAGCGTGGGCTGGCCGCGGTTCCTGGCCGCGCGGCCGAACCGCGCCCACCATGCGCTGGCGGAGTTCGAGCGGCGCGGCCGGGTGAGCCTGCTGCTGACCCAGAACGTCGACGGGCTGCACCAGCGCGCCGGCAGCCGCGACGTGCTCGACCTGCACGGGCGCCTGGACGCGGTGGTGTGCCTGGGCTGCGGGGAGCGCACGTCGCGCGAGGCGGTCCAGGGACGGATCGAGGCCGCCAACCCCGGCTGGCATGCCGGTATGGCACGCGCCGCGCCCGATGGCGACGCGGACATCGCCGACGAGGCGGTCGCCGGCTTCCGTGCACCGCGCTGCGCCCGCTGCGACGGCCTGCTCAAGCCCGACGTGGTGTTCTTCGGCGAGGCCGTGCCGCGCACGCGCGTGGAGCAGGCACGACGGGCCCTGCACGGCTCCGATGCGATGCTCGTGGCCGGCTCGTCGCTGATGGTCTGGTCCGGCCTGCGCTTCGTGCGCGCCGCGGTGGACCTGGGCCTGCCGGTCGCGATCCTCAACCGCGGTCGCACCCGCGCCGACGACCTGGCCGGGCTGCGCATCGACGCGGACATCGCCACCGCACTGGAGGAGGCTTTGGCATGAACCGCTTCCATCGCCTGCTTGCGGCGCTGCTGCTGGGCCTGGCCTGCGCGCCGGCCGCGGCCCGGCACTGCGTGGCCGGGTTTCCCGAGATCTACGGCCCGCTGTTCGCAGACGCCCAGCGTGCCCTGCCCGATCCCAAGGCGATGGTGGACGCCATCCCGAGGGCCGCGCCCGCGGCGATCGCGGCGGAGTACGCCGCGCGCCGCGACGCGCCGGGGTTCGACCTGGAGGCGTTCATCGCGGAGTGTTTCGAGCTTCCGCACCCGGCCGGCGGCGACTACCGGACGGATCCGGCGCACGATGTCGTCGCGCACATCGACCGCCTGTGGCGCGAGCTCGAGCGCCGGCCCGCGCCGGGCGACGCGCGCAGTTCGCTGCTGCCCCTGCCCGCACCCTACGTCGTGCCGGGCGGGCGCTACGACGAGATCTACTACTGGGATTCCTACTTCACGATGCTCGGCCTGCTCGAGAGCGGCCGCATCGACCTGGTGCGTTCGATGGTCGCCAACTTCGCGGCCATGATCGAGCGCTACGGCCACGTCCCCAACGGCAATCGCACCTACTACCTGAGTCGCTCGCAGCCGCCGTTCTTCGCCGCGATGGTGGCCCTGCTGGCCGACCACGACGGACCAGGCGTCCTGGCCACCTACCTGCCCACGCTCGAGCGCGAGCACGCCTTCTGGATGGACGGCGCCGAGTCACTGGCGCCGGGCACCGCTCACCGCCGCGTCGTGCGCCTGGCCGACGGCACCCTGCTCAACCGCTACTGGGACGACTGCGACACCCCGCGCGACGAGAGCCACATCATGGACGTGGCCACCGCCGCGGCCTCCCCGCGTCCCGCGCCCGAGGTCTACCGCAACCTGCGGGCCGGGGCCGAGAGCGGCTGGGACTTCAGCTCGCGCTGGCTGGCCGATGGCCGCAGCCTGCACACGATCCGCACCGTGGAGCTGCTGCCGCCCGACCTCAACAGCCTCCTGCACGCCCTCGAATCGACCTTGGCGCGGGCGCACGCGGCAGCGGGCGACGCCGACGCGTCCGCCGCGTACCAGGCGCGTGCGGCCAGGCGCGCCGAGGCGGTCCGGCGCCTGCTCTGGGACGACAACGAAGGCGTGTTCACCGACCACCTGTTCGAGGGCATGGCCTCGACCGGCCAGGTGACGCTGGCCACGGTGTATCCGCTGTACTTCGGCATCGCCGACGAAGCCCAGGCAAGGTCGGTGGCGCGCGTCCTGCGCGAGCGCCTGCTGCAGCGCCACGGCCTGGCCACGACCACGGTGCGCAGCGGCGAGCAGTGGGACCTGCCCAATGGCTGGGCGCCGCTGCAGTGGCTGGCGATCCGCGGCCTGGAGCGCTACGGCGAGCATGACCTCGCGCGCGAGGTCGCCACCCGCTGGATCCGCCGCAACCTTGAGCTGTTCGCGCGCCAGCGCAAGCTGGTCGAGAAGTACGACGTGACCGGCGAAGCCGAGGCCGGCGGCGGCGAATACCCGCTGCAGGACGGCTTCGGCTGGACCAACGGAGTGCTCCGCGCCCTGCTCGCGCGTTACCCCGACACCGTCGCGCCGCGCTGATCAGCGTGGCGCGACGTAGCCCCCCGGCACCCCGCCGGGCGAGAGGACGATCTGCCACAGCTGGATCAGCCGCGCACGGAAGCAGGCCATCGACCCGGCCAGGTAGTAGCGCCACATCCGCCGGAAGCGCTCGTCATAGCGCGCCGGCAGCCGCGGCCACGCCTGCTCGATGTTGTCGCGCCAGGCCTGCAGGGTGCGGTCGTAGTCGGCGCCGAAGTTGTGCCAGTCCTCGATCACGAAGCGACCTTCCAGCGCCCTGGTGATCTGCGCGGCCGAGGGCAGCATCGAGTTGGGGAAGATGTACTTGGCGATCCAGGGGTCGGTGTGGGTGCGGCTGGTATTGGCGCCGATGGTGTGCAGCAGGAACAGCCCATCGGGCGCCAGGCAGCGCCTGGCCACGTCGAAGTAGGTGGCGTAGTTGCGCACGCCCACGTGCTCGAACATGCCGATCGAGACGATCCGGTCGAAGCGTTCGTCAAGCCCGCGGTAGTCCTGCACCCGGATCTCCACCGGCAGCCCGGCGCACAGTTCGCGTGCATGCGCGGCCTGCTCGCGCGAGATGGTCACGCCGACGCCCGAAACGCCGTAGCGTTCGGCCGCGAAGCGCAGCATCTCGCCCCAGCCGCAGCCGATGTCGAGCAGGCGCATGCCCTCGCGCAGGCCCAGTTTCCGGCAGCACAGGTCGAGCTTGGCCTCCTGTGCCGCGTCCAGGTCGGCGGCTTCGCGCCAGTAGCCGCAGCTGTAGACCAGGCGCCGGCCGAGCATGGCCGCGTACAGGTCGTTGCCCAGGTCGTAATGGCGCTCGCCCACGGCCAGGCTGCGGCGCCCGGCCTGCAGGTTCACCAGCCGCGCCAGCAGGGCCAGGCGCACGTCGGCCAGGCGGACCACGCGGCGGTCGAGGCCCGCCTCCAGCAGGCGCTGCAGGAAAGCATCCAGCGACCCGGCTTCCCAGCCGCCATCCATGTAGGTCTCGCCGAGCGCGAGCGAGCCGCCGGCCAGCAGGCGCGCCGGCACCCCCGGATCGAGGATGCGCATGTCCCACGGCCGGTCGCCGTCCAGGCGCACGCCGGCGTCGGCGAGCAGCGATTGCAGTCGTGTCCGGAACCGGTCCTGGCCCATGCGTCCGCCCCTTGTGCCGGCCAAGCGGCGCCGGCACCTGCGCGGACCAGTCTACTGTGCCGCCCCGGGGTCGGCGAACAGCCGGCGGTACTCGGCGGCCACGTGCGGCAGCAGCACCCGGGCCGGCACCTCCACCACCTGGACGCCGTCCGAGTACGGGCCCACCTGGTAGGGCGGGAACACGAAGCGCAGCGCCGAGACCCGCCCCTGACCATCGAGCACGGGCTCGAACTCGGAGAAGCTGTCGGCTTCCGGCGCCGTGCCCTCGTCGATCATCCGGCCGGCCGCCCGCACCACGCGCATGCGCTCGACGGGCTCGAGCTCGTCGGCGTCCACCCGCTGCGACAGCGCCGCGTGCAGCTGTTCGCGCGCGTAGGCGGCGATGCGGTCCCAGGCCGCGGGGTCGGGGACCAGCGCATCCGCGGTGAGCAGGCGGTCCTCGCGCGGCAGCCACACGAAGCGGGCGATCAGCGGCGCCCCGTGGGCCCCGCCGGTGAACGTGCTGCCATCGGCGGCGACCGCGAAGATCTCCGGGGTGTCGGCCACCACCTTGTATTCGAGGGCGAGGTCGTACAGCAGGCCCCCCGGCTCGTCGCCCATGGCCGCGACCGCATCCATCAGGTCCTGCCGCGCGGCCTCGGAATAGTCCCTGAGTTCGGCCGCCAGTCCCGGGTAACGATTGACCTCGGGCGGATAGCTGATGCCGATGATGTAGCGCGGGTCGGTCTCGACCACGTCCTCGAGCACCACCGGCTCGCGCGGAGCCGGGACCGTGGGTGCCTGCACCATCGGGGGAGGCGCCGGAGCGGCGGGGGGCGGCGGGGCCTCGTCCCGGCATCCTGCCAGGGCCACCAGCAGCAGCAGCAGTGCAACCGCACGATCAAGCCGGTCCATGTTCCCGCGTTCCCCGTGTCGAAGCCTCGGAAGGCGCGCAAGCATACGCGCATCTAACGTTTTTGTAACAAGCCCCCGGTGCACGCGAGGTCAAGACGCCGCACCGGCGCCAACGGCGGCCGGCAGGCCCGGAATGCAGGCAAGAAAAAGCCCCGGGCTCTCACCCGGGGCTTTCTTCAAACTGGCTTGAAGGCTGGGTCGCTCAGAGCGCCTGCACTTCGTCGGCCTGCAGGCCCTTCTGGCCCTGCACGACCTTGAAGGACACCTTCTGGCCTTCCTGCAGCGACTTGAAGCCCGTGCCCTGGATCGAGCGGAAGTGGACGAAGAGGTCCTGGCCGCTTTCCGGGGTGATGAAGCCGAAGCCCTTGGCGTCGTTGAACCACTTGACGGTTCCGGTCTGACGTTCGGACATGTTGTTACTCCTTGATACGAACAGTGGGTGGATACCAGGTTCCCTCTGGGAGCCCTGGACTGTGTCCAGCAAGGGGTAACGCGAACGATGGAGCGGATCGCCTGGAGCGGCCGCCCGGGGGGACGGCTTTGCCTCTGTGATCTACCGCATCGGAGTCACGATGTACCGTGATCCCGGCCTTGAACAGTGCGCGCACGATAGCGCACTTTCAGGTCCAAGTGTGAATGGCCCGCGTACGCGTGGCGGCCCGCCCCCTGCCAGGGGGCTTTCCCGGCACGGATGCTGCAGTGCGGCAGCCGGTCCGCGCGGCGCCCCTGGCAGCGCACCCGGGACCGCACACCGGGGCGGCGCGCTCAGGACGGGTCCGGCGCGCCCACCACCAGCGCCGCGTACTCCGGATGTCGCCGGATCCATCCGGCGGCGTACGCGCAGCGCGGCTCCACGCGCAGGCCGTGCGCACGCGCGTGCTCCAGCGCCGCCTCGACCAGCCGGCCGGCCACCCCCTGGCCGCGCAGCGCCTCGGGGACGCCGGTGTGGAGGATGACCATGCGCCCGCCGGACATCCTGTACTCCAGCTCGGCGCGGCCGCCCGGCAACGCCGCCTCGAAACGGTGGCCTGCCAGGTGTTCGATGCGGATCGGTTCCATGAGCGCCTCCGGACGCCGTGCCCGACCCGCATTCTGTGGCACCGGGTCCCCGCGCGCCGTCAACAGGGGCCGTTTCCCGCCGGCGGGTGACGCTGGGCGTCCGAAGATTCTTGAGCTTCGTCACGTTTCCGGCTGGCATGGAACCTGCTTCGGTTCCGTCGACGGCAACACCCATCCCGGAGGGGGACACCATGATCGATCCTCAGGCCCAGCACGAGGCCATCGCCCGCCTGTTCGAACTGGTCCGCGCCGGCGACGTCGACAGCCTCGAGTTCAGCCAGCTCGATTCGCTGGTCTACAGCGGGCTGGAACGGACCTACCAGGTCAACGACGAGGACCACGACGCCCACGGCGTCGTCCGCACCACCGCCAACTGAGCGGCCACCCCGGGCGCGCCCCCGCGGCGCGCCCGCGCATCCGTCCCGCCGCCACGCGGGCGAGGGCCCGCCCCGTCGCCGGCGGCGGACCTCAGAACGACGGACTCAACAGCCTGGCCAGGAAGGTGGTGGCCACGCGCGGCTCCATCATCACCGTGAACAGCACGCCGTAGGCCGCGCCCCACAGGTGCGCGCTGTGGTTGACATTATCGCCCCCGCGCCGGTCCATCCAGATCGAATAGCCGATGTACAGCACCGCGTACACGATCGCCGGCACCGGCAGGACGAACACCAGGATCAGGCTCCAGGGCGCGAACAGGATGTAGCTGAAGAGCACCGCCGACACCGCGCCCGACGCGCCCAGGCTGCGATAGCCGGCGTCGCCCTGGTGGCGGAAGTAGGTCGGCATGATCGCCACCACGATCGCCGACAGGTAGAACAGCACGAAGCCCAGGTGCCCGATCCGCCCCACGAACACCGGCTCGATCGCGCGCCCGAAGAAGAACAGCGTGATCATGTTGAACAGCAGGTGCTGGCCATCGGCATGGATGAAGCCGTGGGTCACCAGGCGGTCGTACTGGCGGTGACGGGCGATCGCCGGCGGCCACAGGATCAGCCGCTCCAGCAGCTTGCGGTCGCCGAACGCGCGCCACGACACGAACACGGTGGCCGCGACCAGCAGGTAGGTGACGATGGGCTGTCGCATGGGCGGCTCCGTCAGGTGGCGACGCGGTAGTTGTCCTGCATCGGATAGCGCCGCGCGTACAACGCGAACGCGGCCGCGGCGACGAAGGCGAACGCGGCGAAGAAGAACATCAGGAACGCCGGCTCGCTCATCCCCGACTGCGCGATCAGCGCGCGGAAGCCGTCGTTGCGCACGCCGGCGTTGGTCAACAGCACCCACAGGCTGCCGAAGGTACTGGTGAGGTACCAGAACGCCATGATCACGCCCTTCATCGCGTGCGGCGCCTGGCTGTAGGCGAATTCGAGCGCGGTGGCCGAAACCAGCACCTCGCCGAAGGTCAGCAGCAGGTAGGGAAGCCCCTGCCAGGCCAGGGAGACCTCGCTGCCGCCGTCGATCCACAGCTGCAGCACGCCGGCCACGATCCAGGCCACGCCCGAGAAGGCGATGCCCCAGCCCATCCGCCGCAGCGCCGTCACCTGGAAGCCCATCGCGCGCAGCGCGGGGTACAGCACCAGGTTGTTGAACGGGATCAGCAGCATCACCAGCAGCGGGTTGAGCGCCTGCATCTGCGCCGCGTCCTTCACCAGCCAGCTCGGCCACCACCACTGGTCGTGCGGGATCACCATGGCGTTGCCCTGGATGATCCAGGTCGAGGCCTTCTGGTCGAACAGCGACCAGAACGGGGTCACCAGCGCGAACACGATCAGGATCCGCAGCACCGCGCGCACGCCGTCCACGGCGGCGTCCGGGTGCAGGCCGCGGGCGCGCTCGAGCTGCAGCGAGGCCCCCACGCCGACCGCGGCGATCAGCACGCCCAGCGCCAGGCAGGCGGTGATCACGAAGCCGAACGCCTCCGGCCACGGCACGGCGACGCCCAGCGCCTGCAGCGCCCACAGCGCCAGCATCAGCGCCGCGACCGCGATGCCGGTCCACGCGATCGCGGTCCCGCCCTTGCCGTCGCCGCGCCCGCGGGGGCCCAGCGCGGTGCGCACCACCGCCATGAACGAATCCGGGTCCGCGCCCGAGGGCGGCACGTTCACGTACTGCCGGCGCCCGGCCCAGAAGATGACCGTGGCGATGAACATCAGCACGCCCGGCACGCCGAACGCCACAGCGGGCCCGAAGTGGCGCAGCAGCAGCGGCGCGAACAGCGAGGCGAAGAACGAGCCGAAGTTGATGATCCAGTAGAACGCGTCGAAGACGACCTTGGCCTTGTCCTTGTTCGTCTGGTCGAACTGGTCGCCGCAGAAGCTCACCACCAGGGGCTTGATGCCGCCCGAGCCCAGCGCGATCAGGAACAGGCCGGTGAAGAACCCGGTGCGGTTGCCCTCGAACATCGCCAGGCACGCATGCCCCGCGCAGTAGATCAGCGAGAACCACAGGACAGTGTTGTACTTGCCGAAGAACCGGTCCGACAGCCAGCCGCCCAGGAGCGGGAAGAAGTACACGCCGATGACGAAGCTGTGGAAGACCTCCTTGGCCATCGCCTCGCGTTCGCTGCCCTCGGGCAGGTACTGCAGCAGCACCGAGCTGATCAGGAACGGCACCAGGATGTTGCGCATCCCGTAGAAGCTGAACCGCTCGCAGGCCTCGTTGCCGATGATGTACTTGATCTGGCCGGGCATGCGGCCGCGCGAATCGTGGGCGGTGGCGCCTTGGGTCATGGGCGTCGGATCCGGATGTCGAAGGCGGGCAGGCTATCCGATCTGGCGCCGCCATGCCCGTGCGGGCAGTCCCTTGACACCTGTGCCGCCGGCGGTTCCGCTGGCATCATCCCGGACTCCCGCCCGCCCGGATCCCGCATGAAGCCGCTCCTCGCCGCCGTCGCCGCCCTGCTCCTGTCCGCGCCGCTCGCCGGCTCGCCGCCCGGGCCGCTGCAAACGGTGGCCGAGCGCAGCGGCTTCCTGCGCACCGGGCGCTACGACGAGACCGTGGCCCTGTGCGCGGCGTTCCAGCGGCGCCACCCCGACGCGGTGCGCTGCCTGGATTTCGGCACCACGCCCGAGGGCCGGCCGATGAAGGTGCTGGTGGTCTCGCGCAGCGGCGCGCTCACGCCCGAAGCGGCGCGCGAGCGCGGGATCCCGGTGGTGCTGATGCAGGGCGGCATCCACGCCGGCGAGATCGACGGCAAGGACGCGGGCTTCCTCGCCCTGCGCCAGGTGCTCGAGGGCGAGGCCGCCCCTGGCGTGCTCGACCGGCTGGTCTGGCTGTTCGTGCCGGTGTTCAACGTCGACGGCCACGAACGCTTCGGCGCCTGGAACCGCCCCAACCAGCGCGGGCCGGAGCAGATGGGCTGGCGCACCACGGCGCAGAACTACAACCTCAACCGCGACTACGCCAAGGCCGATTCGCCCGAGATGCGCGCCATGCTGCGCCTGGTCGGGGAATGGGACCCGATCGCCACGATCGACCTGCACGCCACCAACGGCGCCCGGTTCGAGCACGACATCTCGATCCAGGTCGAACCGCTGCACGGCGGCGATGAGGGCTTGCGCGCGGCGGGCCGCTCGCTGCGCGACCGCACCATCGCCGACCTCGAGGCGCAGGGGTCGCTCCCCCTGCCCTACTACCCCTCGTTCGAGGACTACGAGAACCCGGCCTCGGGCTTCGAGGACGGCGTGTCGCCACCACGCTTTTCCACCGGCTACTTCCTGCTGCGCAACCGCCTGGCGATGCTGGTGGAAACGCACTCGTGGAAGGAATACCCGGTGCGGGTGCGGATCACGCGCAACACCATCGTCTCGGTGCTCGAGCAGGTCGCGCGCAGCGGCCGCGAATGGATGGCGCTGGCCCGGGCGGCCGACGCGCACGACCTCGCCGGCCAGCCCGTGGCCCTGGACTACACGGCGGCGGAGGAGAGCCGCATCGTCGAGTTCCGCGGCTACGCCTATACCCGTACGCCGTCCGAGGTGTCGGGCGCGCTGATGACCCGCTACGACGAGACCACGCCGCAGGTCTGGAAGGTGCCGCTGCGTGACGTGGTGGTGCCGAAGACGGTGATCGAGGCGCCGCGCGCCGGCTACCTGGTGCCGGCGGCGCACGCCGCGATGGTTGCCGACCGCCTCGATGCGCACGGGGTCGAGTACCGCCGCGTGGGCTGCGATGCGCAGGCCGCCTGCGGCCTGCAGCCCGCGCGCGAGTCCCCGGTGCAGGTGTTCCGCGCCACCGCCAAGCGGTTCACCGCGTATCCGGTGGAAGGCCACCAGCGCCTGTCGCTGGAAGGCCGCTGGCAGGACGAGATCCGCGCAGTGCGGCCCGGCGCCCTGTTCGTTCCGATCACCCAGCCCAGGGCGCGGCTGGTGATGGCCCTGCTCGAACCGCAGGCGCCGGACTCGCTGCTGCAGTGGGGCCTGTTCAACAATGCCTTCGAGCGCAAGGAGTACATGGAGGCCTACGTGGCCGAGGACGTCGCCCGGCAGATGCTGGCCGCCGATCCGGCGCTGCGGGCCGGGTTCGAGCAGCGGCTGCGCGAAGATCCCGCCTTCGCCGGCGACAGTGACGCCCGCCTGGAATTCTTCTACCGCCGCCACCCGTCCTGGGACGAGCAGCTGGACCTGTATCCGGTGATGCGGGTCGACCGCGCGCCCGATTGACGCCATGTGGCGCGCCCACCGGGGCGCAGGGACACCCGTGGCCCGGTGCCGGACCGCGGCCCCCGGGCGGCACTCCGGCGCGCCTTGCACCGGTTCCGGCGAAGCGGGACAGTGGGCGTCCCCTGCCGCGGAGGCCCCGCCATGCGCATCCCCCTCGCCTGCCTCGCCATCGTGCTGCTTGGCGCCTGCCGCCAGGCACCCGCGCCCGCCGGACCGGAGCGCCCGGCGGAGGCGCCGTCGCCAGCGCCGGACACCGTGGCGGCCAACTTCCGCTGCGGCGATCTCCTGGTCGGCACCGTGTTCGACAACGCCGCGGGCAACGTCACCCTCGGGATCAACGGCAGCCGCACGGTGCTGCCGCAGGCGGTCTCGGCCTCCGGCGCGCGCTACGCCGACGAGGCCGGCAACGAGTTCTGGAACAAGGGCGACGAGGCCACGCTCACGCTCGATGGCACGAGCCACGCGTGCATCACCACCGAGGAAGTGTCCCCCTGGGACGAGGCGCGCGCACGCGGCGTGGCCTTCCGCGGCACCGGCACCGAGCCGTTCTGGGCGCTGGAAGTGGACGGCGGCGACGTACCGGCGATGCGCCTGGAGCTGGACATGGGCGAACGCCAGCTGCTGGTCGCCGGCGCCACGCCGCTCGCCGACGGCGAAGGCTGGTCGGGCACCGCCGACGACGGCAGCGCCGTCACCCTGCGCGTCACCCACGGCGACTGCAGCGACGGCATGAGCGACTTCACCTATCCCGCGGCGATCGAGCTCCAGGTCGGCGCGCAGCTCTACCACGGCTGCGGCGCGTTCCTCGACCGCTGACGTCCGCCGGCGGCGGACCGCGGGCTCAGGCGCCCGGCCTGCCGCCGCCGCGGATGATCTCGATCAGCGCATTGAGCGCGTCGGTCGCGGTGAAGATGCCCACCAGGCCACCGTCGGCATCGTTGACGATCACGCTGCCGACCTTGCGCTCGGACATCAGGAAGGCGACTTCCTCCAGCGGACGGTGCGCGCCGACGCTGACCGGCTCGCCGGCCATGATGTCGGCGGCGGTGAGCAGCTGCCTGCGGTCGTCGTCCAGCCCCATCGCCAGGCGCACGTCGCGGTCGCTGACCACGCCGACCACGGCACCGTCGCGCACCACCGGCAGGTGGCGGATGCCGTGCGCGTCCATCAGCCTGCGCAGCTCGTCGATCGACATGTCCGGGCCGGCGGTAACCGGATCGGGTGTGGTGAACTCCTCGACGGGAACCCGGATGGGGGACATGGCGGCGCTCCTCTGGCGGCGGCTGGTGACGACCCCCATTGTCCCCCGGCGCGGGCGCCGAGGCGAGCACCGCGGCCGGACTCAGGAACTGCAGGACAGCATCGAGCACCCCGGGCGGTCTCGCGCCCAGTCGGGCCGCCGCACGGCGTAGGCCTCGCGCCCGGGCTGGTCCCCGTACGGCCGCCGCAGCACCTCGAGCAGCCCGGTGATGCCGGAAGGATCGCCGGCAGCGGCGCGGTCGATCGCCTGCTGCGCCAGCCAGTTGCGCAGCACGTAGCGGGGATTGGCGGCCAGCATCCGCCGCCGGCGCGCGTCCGGGTCCTCCTGCCGGGCCCGCGCGGCGTAATCCCGGAGCCATGCGCCGAAAGCCTCCGCGTGCGCGTCGCGCAACGCCGGGTCGTAAAAGGCGCCGTCGAAGGCGTCCAGCGCGGGCGCGCCCAGGTCGAGGTCGACGAGGGCGCGGAAGAACAGGGTCATGTCCACCTGCGCCGCCTGCAGCAGCCCGCACAGCGCGCGCATGAGTTCCGCGTCCGCGTCGCTGCACGCAGCCAGCCCGAGCTTCGCCGCGGTGGCTGCGCGGTCGGCCTCCACGAAGGCCTCGGCATAGCGGTCGAGGCCGGCCTGCAGCGGCGCGGCGTCGCCGAACAGCGGCGACAGCGCCTGCGCCAGCCGGGCCAGGTTCCAGTGCGCCACCCGCGGCTGCCAGCCGAAACGGTAGCGACGGCCCTGCGCGTCGGTGGTGTTGGGCGTCCAGTCCTGGTCGAAGGGCTCGATCCAGCCGTAGGGACCGTAGTCGATGGTCAGGCCGAGGATCGACATGTTGTCGGTGTTGAGCACCCCGTGCACGAAGCCCACCCGCATCCAGTGCGCGACCATGCGCGCGGTGCGCTCGCACACCTCGGCGAACCAGGCGGCGTAGAGCGCCTCGTCGAACGCACCCGCCTCGCGCAATGCGTCCAGCGGCTCGCCGGCGCGCTCGCCGAGCAGGTGCGGGAAATCGCGCCGGATGCAGAAATCGGCCAGGCGCCGCAGCAGTTCGAAGTCGCCGCGCGAGTACGGCAGTTCGAAGTGGCCGAAGCGCAGGAACGAGGGTGCCACCCGGCACACGATCGCGCCGGGTTCGGCCTCCGGGTGGCCGTCGTAGAACATGTCGCGCACCACGGCCTCCCCGGTGGCCACCAGCGACAGCGCGCGCGTGGTTGGCACGCCCAGGTGGTGCATGGCCTCGCTGCACAGGAACTCGCGTACCGAGGAGCGCAGCACCGCACGACCATCGGCGGTGCGCGAATACGGCGTCAGGCCCGCGCCCTTGAGCTGGAGCTCGTGGCGTCCGCCCGAGACGGTGATGCATTCGCCGAGGGTGATCGCCCGCCCGTCGCCGAGCTGGCCGGCCCAGTGGCCGAACTGGTGCCCGCCGTAGTTGGTCGCGAACGGGTCCATCCCCGGCATCAGCGCGTTGCCGGCGAACACCGCTGCGAACTTCCCGTCCGCGACCTGCTCCGGCGCGAAGCCAAGCTCGTCCGCCACTTCGCGCGAATGGGCAAGCAGCAGGGGGGCCGGCACCGGCGTGGGCGCGACCCGCGACCAGACGGCTCCCGTCACCTGGCGGACGCGCGGACCGGCCTCCGGGTCGCCGGGAAGCTGGCGCAGCAGGGCGTTGTCGAAGTGCAGGCGCGGAAGTTCCATGCCGCCAGCGTAGCGCGCCGGGCGTGGCGCCAGCGTCGGACAACCAGCCAACCTTAGCACCGCGCCCCCGCTTGCCTCCAGCCGGGTCGGAGGGCTGTCATCAAGGCATGGTCGACGGGAGGAAAGGCATGGCCGCAGCCTGGAAGCATGCGCTGGACGGACAGTTGGCCGGGCTGTCGGGCGCGGAGCGACGCAGCTTCTTCGCCTATGCCTACCGCAACACTGCGGCCAGCCGCACCGCGCTCACGTTCGGCCTGCCGCTGCTGTTCGTCATCGGCTGGACGCGGGACTACGCGGTGTCGCCCGCGCTGGCCATGGACAGCCTGCCCCGCCGCCTGCTCCTGTTCTGGCTGCTGGTGGCCATGGCGCTGGTGATGCGCTCGCGCCTGGGCGCCGTCTGGCGCGAAACCGCCCTGGTGGCCTATGCCTGCGTGTTCAGCGCGGGGATTGCGATGACCACGCTGGCCGAACCCGAGCGGATGAGCCTGACCCACGTGGCCGCGGTGCTGACCACGATCATCATCCTGCCCTTCGCCCTGCACCGGGCGACCGCGGCGGCAGTGGTGGTCGTGTTCTCGCTGCCGCTGTTCGCCATGCTGCGGGTGCTGGATGCTGACACCTCGCCGTTCGCCGCCTACGCCGGTTTCCTGCTGGTGGGCGTGGGCATCGGCCTGGGCCACCGCCGGGTCTGGCTGGACACGGCGCTGGACGTGTTCCGCCTGCGCAAGCGCCTGCTGGCACGGATCCACGTCGACTCCCTGACCGGGCTGCTCAACCGCGAGGGCTGGGAGACGCGCGCCGCCCGCGCCTTCGACCAGGCGATGGCGGCGCGGCGGCCGGTGGCCCTGGCGTACCTCGACCTCGACCACTTCAAGCGCACCAACGACACCTTCGGCCATGCCGTGGGCGACCAGCTGCTGCGCGCGATCGCGGCCACCCTGCAGTCGCACTGCAGCGCTGGCGAGCTGGTGGCCCGGGTCGGCGGCGAGGAGTTCGTCGTCCTGCTGCCGGGCGCCGACGAGGACGCCGCGTTCGCGTTCGCCGAGCGCATCCGCCACGCGGTGGCCGCCCTGCCCGGCCCGTTCTCGAGCAGCGTGAGCTGCGGAGTGGCCCGCCACCGTCCGGGCGAAACCCTGGAGCAGCTGGTCGCGCGCGCCGACGCAGCGATGCTCGAAGCCAAGCGCCGCGGGCGCAACATGGTGCTGCGGGCGGAGTCGCGGGTGCCGACGTTCAGCGAGGACGCCGGCTCCGGGGCGTAGAATGGGCGCCCTCTCCAGCGTGGCGCCATCGGCGCGATCCTGCCCATGAGCGTCCCGACGCCGCCCGCGTCCTTCTCCGATTTCGCCCTGCCCGCGCCGCTGCTGCAGGCGCTGGCCGACATCGGCTACGAATCCCCCTCGCCGATCCAGGCCGCCACCATCCCGCCGCTGCTCGAAGGCCGCGACGTGCTGGGCCAGGCGCAGACCGGCACCGGCAAGACCGCCGCCTTCGCGCTGCCCGCGCTGGCACGGCTCGACCCTGCCGGACGTAAGCCGCAGGTGCTGGTGCTGACGCCCACGCGCGAGCTGGCGATCCAGGTGGCCGAGGCCTTCCAGAAGTACGCCACCCACCTGCCGGGCTTCCACATCCTGCCGATCTACGGCGGCCAGGGCTACGGCCAGCAGTTCTCGGCGCTCAAGCGCGGCGTGCAGGTCGTCGTGGGCACGCCCGGGCGCGTGATCGACCACCTCGGGCGCGGCTCGCTGGACCTGTCGCAGCTGCGCACCCTGGTGCTCGACGAGGCCGACGAGATGCTGCGCATGGGCTTCATCGACGACGTCGAGGCGGTGCTGAGGAAGACCCCGGAGACGCGCCAGGTCGCGCTGTTCTCGGCCACCATGCCGGGCCAGATCAGGCGCATCGCGCAGACCTACCTGAAGGATCCGGTGGAGGTGGCGATCAAGTCGCAGACCACCACCGCGGCCAACATCCGCCAACGGGTCTGGATGGTGAGCGGCACCAACAAGCTCGATGCGCTCACCCGCATCCTCGAGGCCGAGCCTTTCGACGCGATGATCATCTTCGCGCGCACCAAGCTGGGCACCCAGGAACTGGCCGACCGGCTCTGCGCGCGCGGCTTCGCCGCCGCCGCGATCAACGGCGACCTCGACCAGAAGCAGCGCGAGAAGACGATCCAGCAGCTCAAGGACGGCCGCATCGACATCCTCGTCGCCACCGACGTGGCCGCGCGCGGCCTGGACGTGGAACGCATCAGCCACGTGCTGAACTACGACATCCCCTACGACACCGAGAGCTACGTGCACCGGATCGGCCGCACCGGCCGCGCCGGGCGCAGCGGCGAGGCGATCCTGTTCGCCGCGCCGCGCGAGCGCGGCATGCTCGGCGCGATCGAGCGCGCGACCCGGCAGAAGATCGAGCCGATGCAGCTGCCGAGCGTGGAGACGGTGAACGAGCGCCGCGTGGGCAAGTTCATGGACCGGATCACCGGCGCGCTGGGCAGCCCCGACATGGCGCTCTACCGCGACCTGGTCGAGCGCTACGAGCGCGAGCACAACGTGCCCGCTGCCGAGATCGCGGCCGCGCTGGCGCGCGTGGTCCAGGGCGACGCGCCGCTGCTGATCGCCGCCCCGTCGCCGCGCGGCGACCGCGACGATGGCCGCGGTCCGCGCGGGCGCACGCAACGAGTCGGGCGCGAGGACGGCATGCGGCCGGCACCGGCGCCCCGTGCCCGCGCCCGCAACGATGCCGAAGCGGTGTTCGAGGACGACGGGCGGCCGCCGCGGACGCCGCGCGAGCGCCCCGCCCGCGGCGCGCGCACCGACGGTGACCCGGGCTTCCCGATGGAGACCTTCCGCATCGAGGTCGGCCACGTGCACGGCGTTCAGCCGGGCAACATCGTCGGCGCGATCGCCAACGAGGCGGAGCTGGAAAGCCGCTACATCGGCCGCGTCGACATCCGCGAGGACCACAGCTTGGTGGACCTGCCGGAAGGCATGCCGAGGGAGGTGCTCGAGCACCTGAAGAAGGTCTGGGTCTCGGGCAGGCAGCTGCGCATGCGCCGGGCCGACGCCGCGCCCCCGGGACCACGTACCGGCAAGCCCGGCAAGCCGGCCGCCCCCCACCGCGCCAGGCCGCGCCGGCCGGGCTGAGGGCGTCGCCCTTCGGGCAGGGGCGGGCCGTCTCAGCCGCAACCATCGCTCCACACGCGACCGGGATCCTCCCTAGAATCGTCCCATGTCGCGCCTCCTCGTCTTCCAGCACGTGGCCGCCGAGCCGCTGGGCACGCTCGATCCGCTGATCCGGCGACGGGGCCACCGCATACGCTTCGTCAACTTCGAGCGCGAGCCCGACGCGCAGCCGGACGTGGACCGCTACCGCGGCCTGGTGGTCCTGGGCGGACCGATGAACGTGGAGGACCAGGCCACGCGCCCCCACCTGCGCACCGAACTGCGGGCGATCGAACGGATGCTCGGACAGGGCAAGCCGGTGCTGGGCATCTGCCTGGGGGCGCAGCTGCTGGCGCACGCCCTGGGCGCACCGGTGCGGCGCCACCGCGTGCCCGAGATCGGCTGGTACCGGCTGCAGGCAACACAGGCCGGCCGCGACGATCCGGTCCTGGCACCGCTCGGCGACGACGCGCCCGTGTTCCAGTGGCACGGCCAGCATTTCGAGATCCCGCGCAGCGCGGTGCACCTGGCCCGCAGCGAGACCTGCGAGCAGCAGGCCTTCCGCTGGGGCGAGAAGGCCTACGGGTTCCAGTTCCACCTGGAGATGGACGAGCCGCTGATCGAGCGCTGGCTGGCGACGCCCGGCTACCGGGCCGAACTCGAGCGGCGCGAGGGTCTGCACGACGAGGCCGCGATCCGTGCCCATACCCGCGAGCACATCGCCGCCATGCAGGCGCGGGCCGACGCAGTGTTCAACAACTTCCTCGACCTGGTCGGCCGCCCGCAGCGGCGCATCGCCTTGCCCTCGCGCGAGTTCGGCTGAGCCGTGCGGTGCCCGGGCCGCCCACCGCCGACCCGGACGATGACACGACCGCCTGCTGCACCGCCCGGACCCGCTGCTGCTGCGAAGCGGCTAGCGCTGCGGGGCATCCGCCGCCGCGGGCGGGGCCTGGCCGGCGTCCGCGGGCGGCGGCTCGGGCAGGGGCTCGACCGCGGGCGCGGGCCCGGGCAGCGGCTCGGGCGACGGCGGCAGGATCCGGTCGACCAGCCCGTCGACCACCCGGTCGGCGACCTCGCCCGCGATCCCCGACGGATGCAGCACCTCCTCGACCCGCCGACCGCCGAAGTCCGGCCCCAGCACGTAGAACAGTTCGGACACCGTCGGCCAGCCCAGCCAGGGCGCCAGCAGCCAGTAGGCGCCGGCCAGCGCCAGCACGAACATCAGGATCTTCAGCAGCGCGCCCACCAGCTTGTAGGCCAGGTAGGCACCGACCAGCAGCAAGGCCAGCCCGAACCAGCTCATGCCGCCTGCGCCCGGGCCGCCGCGCCGTCGACCAGCGGCCGCAGCTGCGCATCCAGCGCCACCCGTTCGTCGAACACGAAGCAGCGGCCTTCGTAGCCCGTGCCGCCGACCGATTCGAAATAGCCCAGGATGCCGCCGTCGAGCTGCAGCACGTTGTCCATGCCGCTGGCACGCATCCACAGCGCCGCCTTCTCGCAGCGGATCCCGCCGGTGCAATAGCTCACGACGGTGGCGTCGGCCAGGGCCTCGCGGTGCGGCTGCAGCGCGTCCGGCAGCTCGGTGAAGTTGTCGATCGGCAGCAGCAGCGCGCCGGCGAAGGCGCCATGGGCGGTTTCCTCGCGGTTGCGGGTGTCCAGCAGCACCACGCGCCGGCCGGCGTCGTCATGGCCCTGCGCAAGCCACCGCGCCAGGTCCGCGGGCGCGACGGCGGGTGCGCGCCCGCGCAGCGGCGAGGCCTGCGCGCGCCGGAAGCTGATGATCTCGCGCTTCAGCTTGACCTTGAGCCGCGCGAACGGCACCGCCCTGCTCCAGCTGTCCCTGGCCACGATCGCGGCGAAGCGCGGATCGGCGCGCAGCCGGCCCAGGAACGCATCGACCGCCACGTCCGCGCCGGCCAGGAACAGGTTGATGCCTTCGGGCGCCACCAGCACGGTCCCGCGCAGGCCGCCCTCTTCCGCCCAGGCGCGCACGCGCGCGGCCACCGCTGGCGGATCGGCGACCTCGACGAAACGGTAGGCGGCGATGTTGCGGACCATGCGGACGTCGCTGCGGCAGCCGGACCGGGCGGAGCGCCCGCCCGGTATTGTAGCGGCGCCGGCCGCCGCGGCCGGCGCACCGTTCAGCCGCGCGGCTCGTGGTAGTCGCGCACGAAGCGGTCGAGCAGGCGCACGCCGAAGCCGGTGGCGCCCTCGGGCACCGTGGGCCTGGCGCTGGAGGCCCAGTCGGTCCCGGCGATGTCCAGGTGCGCCCACGGCAAGCCGCGTTCGACCCACTCGCCGATGAAGTAGGCACCCGCGCCGGCGCCGGGGGAGCCGCCGCCGTTGCGCAGGTCGGCGATCGGCGACTTCAGGCGCTTGCCGTAGTCGTCGCGCAGCGGCATCCGCCACAGCTCCTCGCCGCTGGCCTCGCCGGCCGCGAGCAGCTGCCCGGCCAGGTCATCGTCGCGCGAAAACAGGCCGGCGTAGTCGCCGCCCAGCGCGGAGACGATCGCGCCGGTGAGTGTGGCCACGTCGACCACCAGCTTCGGGCGGTCCTGCCGCTGCACGTACCACAGCGCGTCGGTGAGCACCATGCGGCCCTCGGCGTCGGTGCTCATGATCTCGAAGGTCTTGCCGGACGCGGTGCGGATCACGTCCCCCGGGCGCGACGCCTTGCCCGAGGGCATGTTCTCGGCCAGCGCGGCCACCGCCACGGCGTTTACCGGCGCCTTGCGGCCGGCCAGCGCGATGACGGTGGACACCACGGTGGCGGCGCCGGTCATGTCGCCCTTCATCTGCCACATGTTGCTGTTGGGCTTGAGCGAGATGCCGCCGCTGTCGAAGGTGATGCCCTTGCCGACGAAGGCCAGGGGGGCCTCGCCTTCGCCACCGCCCTGGTAGCGCACCACCAGCAGCCGCGGCGGACGCGCGCTGCCCTGGCCCACGGCCAGGATCGCGCCCATCCCCAGCCGGCGCATGGCCGCCTCGTCCAGCACTTCGATGCGCAGCGGCAGGCCCGCGGCGGCGGCGCGCACGCGGGACACGAACTCCTCCGGCCACAGCGCGTTCGCCGGTTCGGTCGACAGGTCGCGGGCGAAGGCCACCGCGTCGGCCACCGGCTTCCATTCCGCGTTCCAGGCCGCGGCCGCAGCGGCGCCTTCGCGGGTGCGGATCGCGAGTACGCCCGCGCCGGCGTCGTTCCCGCCCTCCTCGTCCTGCTTGGAACGGTACTTGTCGAAGCGGTACTGTCCGAGCGAGGCGCCGAAGGCCAGGTGCGCCGCGGCCTCGGCCTCGTCGCCGTCCCAGACCAGGTCGACGCGCCCGGCGCGGCTGCGCGCGGTCGCGCGCGCCACGCGGCCACCGATGTCCTGCAGTGCGGTCGGCGACAGCGGCTCCTTGCCCGTGCCCAGCACCAGCAGGCGCTCGTAGCCGGCGAAGCCGCGCAGGTCGAGCATACTGTCTTCCTTGCCGCGGAACCCCTCGAGCCCGGCCATGCGCCGCAGCGCCCCGCCGCTGCGGGCATCGATCGCCGCGAAGCTCCCCTCGTCGGGCAGGCCCTCGGCCACGGCGATCGCCACCGTGCCCTGCTCCGGCAACGCGTGCGGTTCGAACGAGAGGCTGCGCTGCGCCAGCGCGACCGACGGCCATGCCAGTGCCAGGAACAGGGAGAACACGGACAGCAGGAGTCTGGACATCAGGTGCCCCGGAAGGATCGGAAGGGAGCGCGGCAGGCCGATGTCGCCGTGCGACGGCCCCGCATCACCCGACCTTAGCCCGCGCCCCGGTCCGCGGGACATGCCGAAAGTCATGCGCGGCCGCGGATCATCGCCGCGGCGAAGTCTCAGCGCCAGATCAGGTACGCCGGCAGCGCCATCAGGCCCAGCAGCAGGGCGATCGCCAGCAGGACCAGCGCCACGCGCAGCGGCTGCGCCCGGGCGATGCCGAGGAAGGTCTCCGCAGTGCCGTCGCGCAGCGCCTGCGCGCGCTCGGCGCGGGCGCGTTGCGCGCGTTCGGCCTGGTAGCGGGCCATGCGCTGCTTCGCCGCGGGAAACTCATCGTCGTCGCGGATCCAGATGCCGCCGGCGGAAATGCCCAAGGGGCCCGGGCGGGTCTCGTAGTAGCCGATCCGCGCCGCGTCCAGCAGCGCACGCACCTCGTCGGCTTCGTCGTCGGGCACGTGGCGCAGGTTGAGCAGCAGCTTTGCCATGGCCCGATGATATCCGCCCGACGCCGCCCCGGGTCAGCGCTTGCCGGTGACGCAGCGCCGCAGGTTCGCCCGCGCCTGGGCGTCGAAGCGCTCGTGGAAGAAGTCGCTGAGGTAGATCCGCGGCCGCGCAAGCAGGCCCTTGAGGAAGCGGCGGCGCTGGATCCGGAACAGCCACCCCGGGACCTGGCCGCGGTACTCGGCGGCAATGGCGCGGTCGTAGGCGTCGAACACGGCCGGATCCGCGCCGAGGATGGCCATATCGCAATCCAGGAAATGGCAGGTGTCGGCGGCCAGGGGCGAGCTTCGGAAATCGCCGGGCGAGAGCTGGCCGTGGCGCGCGGTCAGCTCGATCAGCTCGGCGACGCGGTCGGCATCCACCTCCGCCTCCGGCAGCCAGCGCGCGATCTCGGCGCGCGCCAGCGCCGCCGAGCGCGCCTCGTTGTCCTTGCGCCCCGGCACGTACACCGCATCGTGGTAGAGCACGGCCAGGCGCACTTCCCGGGGCTGGAGCCAGCCCGGGCCTTCGGCAACCGCCTGGTAATGGCGCAGGACGTCGCCGACGTGGCCGAAGTGGTGGTAGGCGCGCGGCGGCCGCGCATAGGCGCCCTCCAGCGCATGCAGCATGCCGTCGGGCAGGCCGGCGGTCCCGTTCAGGCCTGCCACGGCCGCACCACCAGCGCCGCCCCGACGACCACCAGCAGGGCGCCGGCCACGCGCGCCATGTCGACCGGCCGCTGCGCCCCGAGCACGCCGAAATGGTCGAGCGCCATCGCGCCCAGGACCTGTCCCAGCACGATCAGGCAAAACAGCGCGCCCGCGCCGAGCCTGGGCACCAGCACGGTCGCCGCCAGCACCATGCTCGCGCCGATCACGCCACCGGCCCAGATCCACGCCGGGAACGAGGACAGCGGCTGCGGCGGCAGCAGCGGCGTACGCGTCGCCACCAGCACGCTCCCGAGCAGGCAGGTGCCGACCAGGAACGAGACGAACGACGCGTACAGCGCGCCGTGGGTGAGCGCGCCCAAGCGCGCGTTGATCAGCGCCTGCAGCGGCAGCACGCTGCCGACGGCGACGGCGATGGTGATGCCGAGGAGGGTCCAGGTCTTCACGCGGGGGCCTGCTTGCGGAGTCGCGGACAGTCTATTCCCGCCGTCGCGACGCGGATCGTGAATGGCGGCCACCAGCCGACGTGGCATGCGGCGGGAACGTCGTCCGCGCCCCGGCGTGGCGGCGCGGATGAGGGTACGCACTGCGGCGACGGAGCCCCTGAAACCGGTCCTACGGCCGTTCGCGCGGTGGGTCGCGGCGCACGGTGAGCAGCGCCAGCAGCGTGAGCACGCCCATCGCGGCCAGATACCAGCCCACCGAGGCCAGGCCATAGCGCTCGCCCAGCCGGGTGGCGATGTACGGCGCCGGCGAGGCGCCGAGGATGCCCGCGGCATTGAACGCCAGCGAAGCGCCGGTGTAGCGCACCGCGGTCGGGAACATCTCGGCCAGGATCGTCCCGCACGGGCCGTAGGTCAGGCCCATCGCCCCGAACCCCAACGCCAGGAACGCGAGCACGCCCCAGCCGCTCCCCGACCCGAGCAGCGGCGCGAACGCGAAGCCGAACGCGATGATCAGCACCGTGGCCACGATCATCGCGTTGCGCCGCCCGTGGCGGTCCGCGTACCGCGCGGACAGCGGGATGGTGAGCGCGAAGCACAGCACCCCGAGCATCTGCAGCAGCAGGAAGTGCTCGCGCGAATAGCCGAGCTTCGAGGTCCCCCAGCTCAAGGCGAACACCGTCATCAGGTAGAACAGCACGAAGGTCGCGACCAGGGCCACCGTGCCGCTGGCCAGGGCGAAGGGATGGTGGCGGACCACCGCGGCCATCGGCAGGCGCACCCGCTCCTCGCGCGCGACCGCGCGCTGGAACTCCGGGGTCTCGGTGATCCGCAACCGCACCCACAGCCCCACGGCCACCAGCACCGCGCTGGCCAGGAACGGGATCCGCCAGCCCCAGGCCAGGAACGCCTCGTCGCGCATCCAGTGGGTCAGCGCCAGGAACACGCCGGTCGAGAGCAGGAACCCGATCGGTGCGCCCAGCTGCGGGAACATGCCGTACCAGGCGCGCCTGCCGGGCGGGGCGTTCTCGGTCGCCAGCAGCACCGCCCCGCCCCACTCGCCGCCCAGGCCCACGCCCTGCCCGAGCCGGCACAGCGCCAGCAGCAGCGGCGCCGCGATCCCGGCCTGGGCATAGGTCGGCAGCAGGCCGATGACCACGGTCGAGATGCCCATCGTCAGCAGCGCCGCCACCAGCGTCGCCTTGCGTCCGACCCGGTCGCCGAAGTGGCCGAACAGCGCCGATCCGAACGGCCGCGCGATGAACGCCAGGGCGAAGGTCGCGAACGACTGCAAGGTCGCGGTGGTCGGGTCACCGGGCGGGAAGAACAGCTGCGGGAACACCAGCACCGCCGCCGTGGCGTAGATGTAGAAGTCGAAGAATTCGATGGTGGTGCCGACCAGGCTGGCCAGCAGCACCCGGCGCCGGTGGGCACCGGCGGGCGGGGCGACGGGCGCCTGCGCCGCCGCCACGCTCATCGCGTCCTTCCTCCCCGCGACGCCATCACTTCCTCGTGTCCCCGTCCGGCAGCGCGTAGTCGATCGCGTACGGCGGCGGCTCGCCACCCGGCCCTTTCAGGTAGTGGTCCATCCACTGCATCAGCCGCAGCGAGTAGTCGTAGCGCGAGGCCGCGCGGGCGTTGCCGTGGCCCTCGCCGGGATACAGCACCAGCCGCACCGGCGCCTGCCCGGCCAGCTTGAGGTAGCGGTAGAACATGTACGACTGCATCGGCGGCACGCGCGGATCGGCCTCCCCGTGCAGGATCAGGGTCGGCGTCCTCGACTGCTTCGCGTAGGTGATCGGGCTGGTCTTGCGGAACAGTTCCGGGTCCTCCCACGGCCAGGTGCCCATGTGGACCAGGTACTGCTCCCAGGGGATGTCGCCGGTGGTGACCAGGCTGGCCTGGTCGGAGATGCCGACGAACATCACCGAGGCGGCGAAGCGCTCGCTGTAGTAGGTCGCGCCCCACGCGCTGGCGTAGCCGCCGTAGGAACCGCCGGTGATGCCGACCTTCGATCCGTCCACCAGGCCGGTGGCGATGAGGTGGTCGACACCGTCGACCACGTCGTCGAACTCCTCCATGCCGGGACGGCCGAAACCCTTCTTGGAGAACTCCACGCCGCGCCCGGTGCTGCTGCGGTAGTTGGGCAGGAACAGCGCGTAGCCGCGCGCGGCGGCGTGGTGCAGCGGCTGCGCGTAGGACGTCAGCCAGCCGTTGGTGTAGTGCGACTCCGGCCCGCCATGCACGACCACGATCAGCGGCACCCGCTCGTTGCCGCGGCGCTCGAGCGGATGCACCAGCAGGCCTTCGATCTCCAGTCCGTCGCGGGCCTGGTAGCGGATCACCTCCTGGCGCGCCAGGCGCACGTCGGCCAGCCACGGGTTGCTGTCGGTGAGCCTGCGCGGCGCGGACTCCCCGGCCGCCAGCAGGAACACCTCCGAGGGATGCTGCGGGGTACTGGCCAGCAGCGCGATGTCGCCGCCGCGGCTGCGGTCGAAACCGCTCCACACCGGCCCCTCGGCCGGCAGCAGGGTCCGCTGCGCGCCGCCGTCGAGGCCGACCTCGCCCAGCCGCGCCTGCACGCCCTCGAAGCTGATGAACTGGATGGTCGAGGCGTCGCGCCACTCGACGTCCACCACGTGGCCGGACAGGCCGGGCAGCAGGTCGCGCCAGGCGCCGCCGTCGCGCCCGGCCACGAACAGGCGGCCCTGCTGGGCGTCGTGCGCGTCCTCGGCCGAGATGAAGGCCAGGTGCGCGCCGTCGGGGCTCCACGACAGGCCACCGACCTTGCCGGGATTCTCGACCCCGCCGAGCACCCGGCCCTCGGGCGACACGATCCTCACCCGGGTAAACACCAGCGTGTCGTCGGTCAGCTGGCGGGGCGCGACGAGCAGCGCCAGGCGGTCGCCCGCCGGGCTCCAGCGCACCGACTGCACGCTGCCTTCCACCTCCACCCGCCGCGGCGCCGGCGCGCCCTCGCCGGTGCCGGCGATCCACAGCTGCACCGGACGCCAGTCCTCTTCGTAGACCTTCTGGCTGAAGCCCTTCTTCTTCAGTGCCCTGATCTCGTCGCTCTCGGGCTGCAGCGCCAGCAGGGCCACCTGGCGGCCATCGGCAGACAGGCTGAACCCGCGGATGTCGGACTTGAGCGTGGCCACCACCGAGGACTCGCCGCCGTCCACCGGGATCCGGTACAGGCTGCGCGCCTCGTCGCCCTGGCGCTTGGCGAGGTAGTACAGCGAACGCCCGTCCGGCGACCACTCCAGCCCGCCGACGTTGACCTGGCCGGTGACGTAACCGCGGTTGGCGCCGTCGCGCGAGACGACATGCAGCTCGCCCCACGCCGGCCCGTCGTCGTCGACCCCGACCCGGCGCGGCACCGACAGCACGTAGGCGATGCGGCCGCCATCCGGGCTGACCGTCGCCTGGGTCACCGTGCGCAACGTCGCCAGCTGTTCCAGCGTCATGCCGCCGTTGGCGGCCAGCACCGGCAGGGCGAACACAAGCAGCAGCAGGGCCGCGGCCCGCAGCATCGGATGGCGCATCATCGAACCCCTTCGCGACATGAAGCCCGCACTTTCGCCGGCCGGCGGCGCCATGGCAAGCACCCGGCTCAACGCGCGTTCCAGGCCGCGGCAACGCGCGCGAAGGTCCCGGCGAGCTGCCGCGCCGCGCCGCGCGGCACCTGCGCGACGCGCGAGCGCAGGTCGATGCGGCGCTCCGGGAACGGGTCGCCGTCCCACGCGAACGCGACCCGGTTGCTCTGCCGGCGCTCCTCCAGCATCCACGTCCGGTCGCGGCCGAAGGCGCGCGCCAGCCGCTCCAGATGGGCGTGGGCGTTGGTGGCGTACAGGTTGCTGGCGAACACCCCGCCGGGCGCCAGCGCGCGCCGGCAATCGTCGTAGAACGCCTGGGTCGACAGGTCCGCCGGAATGCCGGTGCGGTCGTAGCCGTCGACCAGCAGGATGTCGAAGCGGCCCGCCGACTCGCGCACGAACCGGGCGCCATCGGCCAGGTGCACGCGCAACCGCGCGTCGTCGTCCGGCACCCGGAACCGACGCCGCAGCGCGATCACGTGGGGATTGATCTCCGCCACCTCGACCCGGGTCGCCGGCAGGTGCCGGTGGCAAAACTTCACCTGCGAGCCGCCACCCAGCCCGACCATCCCGATCAGCGCCGGGCGCGGGCACCACAGCAGGCTGGCCATCATCGTCCGCGTATAGTCGACCGCGAGCTGGCCGGGCCGGAACGTGCGCATCCGGCTCTGCGACACCCCACCCTCGAACTGCAGATCCGTATAGCGCCAGCCCATCCGCACCACCGGCCGCGGGTGCGCGCCACCGCCATCTCCCTGTCCGCCGCCCCCTGCCTGTCCGCCTGCTTCCACCCGCACTCCACGCGATCGACCGGCGCAAAGACTAGCGCGAAGCGCGCGCCACGCAGCAATGGCCCTGTGGTTGACGCGGGCCCGCCCGCCAGCAGACGCCGGTTCAGGCCCGGCACACGCCCGGCGCCGGAGCCTGAACGCCGCGGGCGTGCCTCAGAGCGGGTTCATCCCTGCGCGCCCCACACTGTCTCCACGCCGACGCGGTCCGTCGGCAGGCCATCCCCATGTCCCAGCCCTCTTTCCGTATGGCGCGTGGCGCCCTCGCCGTCGTCCTCGCGCTGGCCATCCTTCCCGCCCTGGCGCAGGACGGCGATCGCGGCAGCCGCGATCCACGCACCCAGCGCAGCGAGCCGGCCC
>Ga0123333_10000752_pt1 | contig 35191 bp, 26 predicted proteins | sample BioC12SIPDNA_3_FD_89957 | JGI IMG/M metagenome (GOLD analysis project Ga0123333, IMG submission 89957) | Anaerobic biogas reactor microbial communites from Washington, USA - Biogas_R2_B C12 SIP DNA | ecosystem: Engineered > Bioreactor > Anaerobic > Unclassified | place: Washington, USA...
ATGGATTCTGCAGTTTCGGTTACGGTTGTACCGAAGGTCTGACCGCTTACTTCTTTGTCAGCTTCAAGTTTGGTGCCATCTGCCAGCTCGTATTCTACGATATAGCTGATGTCTGTTCTGGCCATCCATTGGCAATACAGTTCGTTTTGAACCGGCTCCTTATTATCAACGATGATTTCATCGCCAGGATTAAATATTGTTCCTAGCCCATCAGCTTGAGTGTTCCACCCGGTAAACTCGTAGCCTTCACGGCTAAAAGTATCTTCTGGTAAAACTGTGTGGGTCTGGTTGTTAACTAATGGATAAACTATTTGGTTTTGGTTGGATGTTGTAAAGCCACCGTTGCCATGATAGGTCAGCTGGGTTTCTGGTACAATATCCCCCCACTGAGCACTTAATGTCATGTTACCAGTGATAATTAGTTTTTGATTTGGATAATAGATTTTATCGCTATGATCTTTCCAACCGGTAAACACCTTATCGTTTGGTGGGGTGACGCCATCAGGTGATAAAACAGACGCCGCTGCACCCATATAGTAATTATTAGTATCAGTAATGCTGCCAGTTCCACCATTCACATCGTAAGTTACCGTGTAGATTTGGACATTCCATACCGGATATAGCTCCAGGTCAGTATACACAGGCATATTAAAATCAAATGGCACAAATACTCCATCGACATACCAATACCATCCAAGGAAATCACTCTCCGTTAAACCCTCTGGTATTTCCTTTTCTAAATCGCCTTCATTAATTTTATCACCATGGTTAACGGGGATGCTATTGGATCCACCAGTTGTATCTGTTGTTAAGTAAGCTATTCCGTTATGAACAGGGGCAACCCATTTGGCGAAAAGAATTAGGTTGTTTGCCGGCATTAAAGCTCCTGTGAACGTAAATTCGCTGCCTTCAAATGTACCTTCAGTAGTATACCAACCGCTGAAAATATATCCGTCTGAACGCGTTGTAACATTTTCAGTGTAGCTTGTCAATGCATATCCAGAGATATCTTGTTCGTAGGGTATCGTTCCGGTTGATTGACTTACATTACCATCATTCGGGGTAAAAGTAATGATGTATGAATTCCGTGCATAATATAAAGTTGCGACCCTGTCTCTGCCGAAATCATCCAAGACCCTGTCAAAAGTGAAACCCTTTATTGCAATATAGTCTTCGGGAGTTAGTTGCAAAGATGCGGGGCCATTAAATTTAAAGGGTGATTTGATAGCTGCATAAGGAGCTGTATTCTCTAAATAATGGATTTCATAATTATAGTTTCCTGCATTTTTTCCGTATAACGACAGGTCTGCATCTGGCATTGCTGGAGGAGCTGAATAATATGTGCTTCCATTTATGCTATTAGCCCAGAGATATTGCGGATATTGAGCTACTGCCTGATTCCACCAAAATTCTGTATCCTGTCCATATTTGATACTTTGGTAGCTCAAAAGCAGCGTACTATTTCTGTAAAAATTTAAGCTCCATTCATTCCGGTCATAATAAACATTACGAACCGTGCTACCATCTCCGGCAATATTGACACTGGCTTCATCGGTTTTAGTTGTATTAAAAGTAAATCCTGTGTAAGTTTTATTGTCGAATGCTGCCGGAGTTCCTGTTGTTCCTGTCTTCGTTATACTTTCTTTGTAGGTGTATCCATCATCATTAGCATTTTCCTGCCAATACACAACCGTATACTGTGCATTGGTATTAGCCTGCCAAATGGCATATAGCTTAACATTTTCCGTGATAACTGAAAATGCATTGTGGGGAGTACCTGTCCCATCTGCTTCAGTGTTCCATTCCACAAAGGCGTACCCTGGTCTTGCAGGAGTTTCAACGGTTCCCAAAGTTCCGCCATTAACAACATATTTAGGCAGCAATACATTTCCGCCTTGCGTATCAAAGGTGACCTCCCAGCGATCATCCAACACCGCATATAGGGTTGTATCTTGTATAATGGGAGTGTTAAAGTCAAAAGCATTTCCCCCTATGCTTGCAGACCAATGCGAAAATGCTTTCCCCGGAATATTAACAACCAGGGGAACATCATTTGCATTAGTCATAGCAGAAGGAGCTACTTCTTTGGTGGAAATAACATCACTATTATCTATTCCGTCAACAGAACTGTCATATACGAAGTAAACATAATACACATCACCAAATACCGCATTAACAGTTTTACTCTCGGTTACAGTTACATTAACCGGTACTCCAAACTCAAGTTTTTCCTCTGCATCTTCTACATACCAGCCAATAAATCTTTTGCCTGACTGCTTCTCCGGGGTTGCCGGTTCAACTAATGAACCATTGTTCACAATAATTTGTGTATCAACCAGTTGAGACCCAATGTAGAAATTATAGGTTGCTGAGAAATCATTAGTACCAACGAGGTAAATAGAGAAGTGTTCCGTGTTAAATGTGACTTGTTTTCCATTTAACCTTGCCAGCTTGTTGCTGATCTTAAATCCGCCAGCAATCTTCTTACCCTTGTGAGGATTGCTTGCTAACCTGCTTTTGGAAGCTTTCGCCTCTAAGGGTTCGAAATGATAAACTAATATCTCATCATTTGCACTTGCAAATTCAACATTGGAGAAACTGACTGTAACTTCACCAGCTGGTTGTATTTCATTCCCCTGCTCATCTAGCAAGGTAATATCAAAGGCCATCGACTGATATAAAGTTACGCCTTGTTCGGTCTCTAATGCACTGAGATAGTCAAGCTTTTCTTCTTCAGACAAAAGTCTTGCCGAAAGAATTGTCCCGGCAGGTAACACTCCGGCATCTGCCGATAATGTAACGATAGTTCCCTCATCTGTTGCAGTTAAGGTAATAGCAGCAGGCATCTCCTGCGGACCTTCAACTTCAGTGTAGTTGAAAGTAATTACATTCCCGGTTTCCGTAAGTTTTAAAGATTTGGTAGGCTCATCAGCTGTGTATCCTTCGATTTCAACTGCTGCTTCAACTATTTCGGTTCCTATGGCCTGATCTGATACAACCTTTTCTTCCCGTAAGCTGGTTCCATTTGCCACATAGGATACCGTATAGGTTGTCAAAGCAGGAGTCGCTGGAGCATTTGAGAATATGGGATTACCCAGGTCTTCTCTCTCATTGTCACTAGTATTATCATCCTGGTCTTCCAAGATTTCCTGCGGATTATCACCAGGATTATCCCCCGAATCTTCCGGATTTGCCTGCGTGGTTAAGTCTGTTTGTCCGCCACCCTGATTGTTACCCGAAACTTCACCGATATCTAACGGCGGATTCGCTGTTTCCATTAAACTGGCGGATGGTTGAATATCCTCAGCCATGCCATATCCCGGAAACATACTGAACACAAACATCAATGCGATTATTAAAGCCCAATGTTTACTGGGTCTTAGCTTCATAGCTTTCTCCTTTCACTTCATATCGGCCAACTCAACAATATAAGAATCCGTGCAGGATTACTTATACTCCTGATTTTTGGCTTTCAGTGTATTCCCCCCGTATTTAACCAGATGTTTTTTGCTATGCTTCACAAATCAGATTACTAAGTTAACCACCTCCATTTTTTTACACAAAGAGCATCTATAATACTTCCTTGTGTTTTCCCCAATCTGTTACATGGTCAACAGCGTCCGCCCCTCCCAGAGCTTCTTTTATCAACATTACCAGTTCCAGAAAACTGCGAAAAACCAAGGTTTGCTTTTTATCCAACCACACAATCCGGCCTTGCCAGCTGCTGTTGTGACGATACTGAATTTGAATCAGGAAAATGGCATTATCAGATTGGCTTTCTCGACTTCCGTCTTTCTGCATATCTAGCACCTTCATTTCCCCTGGTCTGTTTTTTCATCCCAGGTTCGTATAGTTGTCGTAGACTGAGGGAAACCATATTGAGTAATTTTTGCCTGCATTAGAGTCATTAGCTCCATCAGACTGCTAAATTGAGCTTTTTCTCCATTGGGTACAAATTCCAGGAAGCCTTGCATGTCGCTATTGGCATTTAGTGAGGCATTTACCATGAATTCAGCCGGGCGTTTTACCATTTTAATTGTCACTTGTAACAAGCCCCCTCTAAATTATTGGAAGACTTTTCTCTCCTCTTTCTAATTTGTAACATTAGTAGCGTTATATTTAAGTTTTAACTGCGTTATAAACCAGTTATATAAAACTATAGTATTTGGATAATTACCATAATTTGATGATTTTTATTGCTTTTCCTTATAATTTAGAATTTATTGTCAATATTTGCTTTTAAATCACCAGAATATGTTATAATTTTCATAGTCAGAAAGTTTCGAATTGAAGTTATTTGAATTTTACGTTATGGAAGGTGAAATGTATGGAAGACAGTAATCTGCTTGCGTTCCAAAGGCACCGGTTAGTTTTGGTTGCAGCACTTGCAGCTATTATTCTCGGTTATATGGCCACCCTGCTGGCTTATTTCTCGGGTCGCAATTACTTAAGTCTGTCAACTATTTTTATTTGTGCGTCAGTATCTGCGTTAATCTATCTGGGAGTATACTTTTATGTTAGGCGTTATCCGGAACATCGCTCCAGCAGATTTGCCGTTCTGGGCGCTATTGCTATTATGCTGTGTATATATGATGGATTTGTTTCTGCTTCCCCTGAGGTTTATGTCAACTTCTACATATTGATTGTCGCCAGCATAATTTATAGTGAAGTTTTCGTTACTGTAATATGCACCATTCTTGTCATTATTGCTCACGCTGTCCTCGTTGCTCTCATACCGGAATTAGTCCCTGAAGCTAATCGGGCTTCCATAATGTTGGTACGCTACAGTGATTTCATCCTGGTTGGAATTATGGCAGCTCTGGTAACTAATTTCACGCATAAAATAGCCCAAATGGCTATAAGTGGACAAAAGACAGCTGAAAACCAGGCTGAACATCTTAATAAAGTCGCAAAAGGTGTTGCAGAGAAGTCAGAGATGCTGGCAGCCAGTTCTGAAGAATTACTGGCTTCGGCCACTGAAGGCGGACAGGCGGCTGAACAGGTTTATGCTTCCATTGAGTCATTAAGCCAAGCTTTTGTTGAATCAGCTTCTTATGCCAACCAAACCTCGGAGGTTGCCCGCCAAATGTCTCAGGCGCTTAACTCTGCCGGTCATAATGTTGAACAGGTTACTGAACAATCTTCAAAATTCAGAAATATTGTTGAAAAAGGCCTTACCGCAATTGAGCAGCAAACTGAATTCGTTACTCATAATACCAAAGCACAATTGTCAGTTCAAAAAGAGGTTCATTTGTTACGAGACAAGTCGGAGCAAATCCAAAATATAGTTACTTTGATCAGGGGTATTGCTGATCAGACTAATTTGCTGGCTTTAAATGCTGCTATCGAAGCTGCCCGCGCCGGAGAAGCCGGGCGGGGCTTTGCAGTAGTTGCAGAGGAGGTACGGAAACTGGCTGAAGAATCCGGAGAAGCTGCTCAAAATATTACCCGATTGATTAATGAAATAATCAATGGTATGGCTTCTACGGTTGAAGAGATTGATAAAGCTACACAAATCCAGAATCAGCAGGTAGAAGCAGTAGAAGACACCCAGCGAATGTTCATAGGAATTGAACAGGGAGCGGTACAAATTGATAATGCCATCCAGGAATTATCAGCTGCCTTAGAGCAAATACTGGCTTCTACCGATGAAATGGTCAGGCAGGTGGAAAGTATATCTTCCAGTACTGAGAAATCAGCTGGCAGTTTGGATGAAATCGGTCGGCAAACCGAAATGCAGTTGGCTACTTCACGATCGCTGGCAGATATGGCAGCACAGTTTACCGAGGCCGCCGCAGAGCTTAATACTATTTCTGCTCAATAACATTCGATAACTCAGGAGCGTGTTTTATTCTTACTGTGCAAATCGAGTTATTTAGTATGTTGCAAAGATTTTAAAAGGTCCGTTTTCGGGCCTTTTTATTTTTCGGATAATTTATATTGAACAAGCCCTTTAAGCCAAAGCTTTTATTGTTTAAAATAGAAGACAATCAGTCTTTTTATTAAAGATTTTGTCGGGGAAGGGTGTAATACTTTGCTTCACGAACAATGGCTGGTGTTAATTACTGCTGCCACTCCGGTACTGGAACTTCGCGGTGCTATTCCTTTGGGTCTGGCACTGGGATTATCAATTAAAGAAACTTTTTTACTTTCTTTAATAGGTAATATTATTCCCATCCCTTTTATTCTTCTGGGAATGTCGGTAGTAATAAACTGGTTGAAAAGAATCCCCCGTCTGCATGCCTGGGTTCATAAGAAGGGTTTAGCCGGAGGAGACAAATTAAATTTAGAAATACAACGCTGGGGATGGTTGGGTTTAATAATTTTTGTTGCCATACCCCTGCCCGGAACCGGAGCCTGGACTGGCGCCCTGGCTGCTTCTTTTTTACGCCTTAAATTTTGGCCGGCTTTATTAAGTATTTCTATCGGGGTGTTTATTGCCGGTCTGTTGATAAGCGGTATTGGTGTCGGAGTATTAACCTTTATTTAGGGGAACCGTCCGAGACTGCTGAAAATGTCTATATTTTTAGTATGATTATATAAATATACCGCTCCCCTTGTGCCCTCAAAATTCACAGTTTATCGAACAATTTTACAAACATTACCTGTTTATGCAGGAATTCTTTTTTTTAATGAAGAATTATAATAATTTAATGAGTTGATGCGTCGTTATTACATAGCTGTTATAAACAGCTCGGGGAGAGATATGAAAATGATTTCATCGACTAAAGTACATTCGGATGAATTTTTATCAGCATTATTCAGCAGTTCACCTATAGGCTTATATATAGTACAAAAAGGGCTTTTTGTTTTGGTTAACGAACAGTTCCAAAAATTAACCGGTTATTCAGAAAGTGAACTAATCGGACGGCCCACATGTGATCTAATTTTACCTGATGACAGAGATTTCGTAAGAAAATCATCTATAAGTATGTTGAAGGGGGCTTTATTTCATCCTTATGAATATAGGATTATCCAGCATAACGGTGAAGTAAAGTGGATCCTGGAAACTGTAACCTCTGTGGAATACATGGGCAACCGGGCTGTGCTGGGGAATTTCATGGATATTAGTATGCGTAAAACTATAGAGTCTGCTTTAATTGAAAGCCAGGATCTCTATATGGATCTATTCGAAAATGCCAATGATGTTATTTTTATCCTCGATCTCTATGGTAATTTTGTCTCTTTAAATAAAGTTGCTCAAAGTGTTTTTAAGTACTCTCTGGCTGATTTGGCCAACATTAATTTTCGTGAATTGGTGGCTCCGGACTACATATATCTTATTGAAGATATACTGGCCAATATTACTGATGAAAATTCCAGCATCAATTATGAACTGGATATAGTTGCTAAAGATGGAGCTCATGTTCCTCTGGAATTACGGGTGCGGCAACTGAGCAAAAATGGACGCGCTTATGCTCTGCAGGGAATTGCCCGGGATATTACGGAAAGAAAGTTAATGGAAGACCAGTTACGCTTAACTAACCGATATTTACTGGATATTATTGAATTTTTACCTGATGCTACTTTTGTTATTAATCAGGATAAAGAGGTAATTGCCTGGAATAAGGCTATTGTAGAAATGACCCAGTTTCCTCCCCACCAAATATTAGGGCAAAAGAATTATGCTCATTCTATTCCCTTTTACGGTTATCCAAGACCTATGCTTTCAGATTGTTTAACTCTTCCTCTCCATGAATTGGAAGCAAGATATCCTTTTATAATAAAGGAGGGAGACAGTTTATATACTGAGGTAACTGCTCCTAAACTTAACGGAGGCGAGGGAGCGTATATATGGGCAAAAGCCTCCCCTTTATATGATTCTAATGGAAATATAACCGGTGCAGTTGAAACTATTAGGGATATAAGTGATCGTAAGCAGTTTGAGGAACAACTCAAATATATGAGCCTGCATGATACATTAACTTCTCTTTATAATCGTACTTATTTTGAAGAAGAGGTTAAGCGTTTAGAAGTAAGTCGTCATAAACTAATTGGATTAATTATCTGTGATGTAGACGGATTGAAACTGGTTAATGACACATTGGGACATGAAGCCGGGGACCGGTTGCTAATACAGGTAGCTAAATTACTAAAGTCCTGTTTTCGAGCTGATGATGTGGTGGCCCGAATTGGAGGCGATGAATTTGCCATATTAGTACCAGGTTGCAATGCCAATAACCTGGAGTCAGCTTATAGTCGTATAAAAACGGCAGTACATCGGTATAATTCTTCTACACCAGATATACCGATTAGTTTATCTATTGGATTTGCTATTCGGAATAACCCTGAATTAACTATGAACGAAGTTTTTCAAATTGCGGATAATAACATGTATCGCGAGAAACTGCACAGCAGCCAAAGTGCCCGTAGTGCAATTGTCCAGACCTTAATGACCACTTTAAAAGCCCGTGATTATATTACTGAAAAACATACCGGCCGGTTACGTGAAATAGTTGTCTTAATGGCTCAACACATTAATTTACCTGAACACCGGATTACAGATTTAAAACTCCTGGCTGAATTTCATGACATAGGCAAGGTAGGTATTTCTGATCATATTCTTTTTAAACCGGGTCCCTTAACTGTTCAGGAAACTCAGGAAATGCGCCGTCATAGTGAAATTGGCTATCGAATTGCTCTTTCTGCTCCGGAGCTGGTCCCTATAGCTGATTGGATACTTAAACATCATGAGTGGTGGAATGGGCAGGGATATCCGGCTGGATTAAAAGAAAATGAAATTCCGTTGGAATGCAGAATCCTTTCCCTGGCCGACAGTTATGATGCCATGACCAGCGATCGTCCTTATCGCAAAGCCATGAGTAAAAAAGATGCTCTGGAAGAGATACTCCGATTCGCCGGCATACAGTTTGATCCCCATCTGGCAAAATTGTTTGTGGAATTAATCCAAAATAATTCGCTTAAATAATAATTTATTCCCTTTAATAGAAAGTTTTTTTATGAGGACCATTATTAACATAATCCCCTCTGGTTATTTTAGGGCAGGATAACCCCAAATTCAAATAGAATTCATTGTTTAACATTCCAAACGCTAAATAAATATTTTCGGGGGGTTGATATAACCAATACTATATCAAGAGTTATACTTTTCACAATTGTAAAAATTAACCCGGGAGGTGTTATCCATAATGGAAAGTACCATAAGTGCACCCAACTATTTGGAAAATATCATGGCTTTACGTCAGTCAATTAATATGTCACTTGGTTCGGAGCTTGAACGACAGCCGCTGCACAACCGGAACATCCAATGCTAATTTTTGAGGACCGAATTATTACCTATGGAGAATTTAACCGTCTGGCCAACCGTTATGCCAATTATTTTGCCAGTCAGGGTTTCGTAAAGGGAGATGTTATAGCCCTGCTCATGGAGAACCGCCCGGAATTTTTAATTGCTGCTGCTGGTCTTAGTAAATTAGGGGTAATTGTCTCTCTGATTAACAATGGAGTTCGAGGCGAAGTTTTAGCTCACGCTCTGTCCATTTGTGGTGCCGCATCATTAATATTGGGGCATGAACTGTTACCTGCTTATCAGGAGATAGCTGATAAAGTAAAATTACTACCCGGAGCCAGAGTATTTTTAGAAAATGAAAATCGATCTATTAATCTCCTTCCATCAATAGAGTCATTAAATGACTTGCTGAATTCCATGCCTGATTCAAATCCCGGCACTACGTTGACCATCAGCAGTGATGATGTAATTGTATATATTTATACCTCCGGTACTACCGGATTCCCCAAGGCTACTGCGGTTACACAAAAGCGCTGGCTGATTCTGGGTAATCTGTTCCCTCTGTATGGAGGTATAACTCCCGAAAACATACAATACATGGTATTGCCCCTATATCATAATAGCGGTTTCGATATTGGTTTTTCATCACTTATAGTTTCAGGCGGAACCATGGTATTACGGAGAAAATTCTCTGCCCGGGCCTTTTGGGATGAAGTGCGTAAATATGGAGTAAGTATATTTATTTATGTTGGAGAGCTATGCCGCTATGTCTATAACCAGCCACCCCGCCCGAATGATACTGATAATCCGCTGCACTTTGTAACCGGAAACGGTATGCGCGGCGACCTTATGGAACCTTTCCGAAAACGTTTTAATATTGAATATATCTACGAAGTTTATGGTGCAACTGAAGGAGTTGGTTCTTTCCTCAATGTTGAGCAAATCCCCGGCATGTGCGGGAACTTGAATCTGGCGGGAATGAGACAGGGTGAAATCGTACGCTATGATTATTTAAATGATGAGATTGAAAAGGACGAAAATGGCTGGGCGGTTAAATGCCAGCCCGGAGAGACCGGCTTATTGTTATGTGAAATAAATGAACTCAATCGTTTTGCCGGTTATGTTAATAATCCTGAAGCTACTAAGGAAAAGATTCGCCGTAATATATTCAGAGACCGCGACGAGTATTTTGATTCTGGTGATTTGGTACAAATGCATGAAAATGATTACTTCTCGTTTGTTGACCGCCTTGGTGATACCTTCCGCTGGAAAAGCGAAAATGTTTCTACCAACGAAGTTTCAAACATAATAAATCGTTTTGGGAATATGGAAGATGTCAATGTATACGGAGTAGAAGTCCCTGGAATGGAGGGTCGTTGCGGAATGGTGGCCATAAAGCTACTGGAGGGTGCTGAAATAGATTGGGAAGCTTTTGCCACCTTTGTAACCGAAAAACTTCCTCCTTATGCCCGGCCTTACTTTATACGGCTGCGTGATGAAATTGATGCAACCAATAGTTTTAAACAATTAAAGCAAAAACTGCAGAAGGAAGGTTTTAACCCGGCCATAGTAAAGGATCCTCTATATTTCCTTGATCCACGCGCAAACACCTATGTAGCATTAACTGAAAAAATATATGAAGAAATAGTATCTCATCAAGTGCGTCTGTAGTATTATTTGAAAAGCACGGCAACCCCAGCCGTGCTTTTTTTATTGGTTAGAATTAATGAAACAAGTATGATATCATTAGTTAATTAATTTGACAGGAGGTATTAGTATGAAAACCAAAGATAATTTACAAAGTGCATTTGCAGGTGAATCCCAGGCTAACAGAAAGTATCTGGCTTTTGCTGATAAAGCTGCCAAAGAAGGTTTTAATAAAGTTTCCCGTCTATTTAAAGTGGTAGCTGATGCCGAAACTATTCACGCTCATAAACATCTTAATATTATGGGTGGGGTAAAAACCACTCTGGAAAATTTACAATCAGCCGTTGAAGGCGAAAATTATGAATATACTGAGATGTATCCCCAGTTTATTGCTGAGGCTGAACAGGAAGGCAACAATGCTGCCCGGGCAGCTTTTCATCTGGCTAACGAAGCTGAAAAAGCCCACGGTGCCTTATTTAAAAAAGCTCATAAGGCTATTGAGGGCAGCCAGGATCTTGACACCGAATCTTTTCATCTCTGCCCGGTATGTGGTTATGTAGCTGAAAATCATGCTCCGGATAAATGCCCGATTTGCGGAGCGCCCGGAAGCAACTTTAAAGAATATTAAAAACAGATTACAAATAGTTATTAAAAGGTATTACCCTTCTTTTGTAGAAGGGTAATATACTTTAATATACCCGGATATACCCGGGATAGATTCTTAAAAAAGGAAGATGGCCATGAAAACTTCCTGTCCCGTTTTAGAAACACCCCGGAAGATAAGTACCAATACCTTTAATATTCATATACTGACAGGTTATATTGAAAACATAATCATAATTGAATATAATCATGCTTTGCTTTTATTGGATAGCGGATGTATAAACGATGTCAGCCGGATTGAGTTCTATGTCCGGCAAACCTTACAGCGCTCCATGCAGGATATAAAACTGATTGCAGTTACTCACATGCATCCCGATCATGCCGGGGGGGCAACCTGTCTGCGCAAAAAGTATGATATTCCTATCGCCGCCCATCCCGACACTGACCGCTGGTATGCAGGTCCGGGGGGTGCCCTGCAGCAATTGTTGGATTGTTACATGGCCTCCTCAGTGGCCAGACGCAATCATAAAAGGCTGCAACGAATTAAGTATCAACGCAAACTATGCCCCGACTATCTGATTAATGATGGAGATTTACTGCCCTTTTTCCCTGACTGGAAAGCCTTATATGTACCCGGTCATACTATGCATGATACGGTATTTTATAATCCTGCCGAAAAGGTATTATACATTGCTGATCTGATATGTGATGTCAAAAGAGGTTATCAGCTCCCCCTGCCCATCCTTTTCAAGGATAAAATGTCTCATTCCTTTGATAAGCTGGGTAAGGCTAATGCCAAAATCATTATACGCGCCCATGGAGAACTGATTTATCCTGATAATTGTGAAGAATTGTTCAGTTTCATGAAACAACTGCTGGAAATACCTGATACTGACTTTGTAAAGCGTATTATCCATATGTCCATTTATTCTCCGGAAATTAAACGTTATTATCGGGAAGAAATATAAAAATTCACGAACATAATTAATGATAATTACTATCGTAAAAGTAAATTCTATTTGGTACACTATTGAAAATAAGCGAACAGCAGGAGGTGTATATTATGACCAATGCGGCCACCGTTTATGAATGTGATGTATGTGGCTATCTTTATGATCCCCAGGAAGGTGATCCGGAAAATAATGTAGACCCTGGTACACCTTTCACGGAGCTTCCTTATGAATGGCTTTGCCCCATTTGCGGTGCTGAGCAAAGCGAATTTCATGCCGTGGAATAAGTAGTTTTAAATGCGAATAATAACAGACAACCCCTGGCAGCTAATGCAGCCAGGGGTTGTATCAGTTTTATTAATAGTTAATCATTCAGCTGCGGAGCCCGACGAACTAACAAGGACATCACCGCGGCTACAGCACAAAGAATTGCCGCAATTAAAAAGGCTCCGGTTAATTGGGACATGGAAGTCGCAATCATTGGTCCCACAATAGCAGCTGAGCCATAGGCAACAAAGATTATTCCATAATTGCTTCCCACATTTTTGGTACCATAATAATCGGCGGTAATAGAAGGAAATAAAGCCAGAAACCCACCAAAGCAAAATCCAATTAAAGAACACAACCCCAGGAAGCTGCCATAATTCATAGTTATACTGCTCATGGCAAACATGGCTCCTGCGGCCAGAATATACATTACCAGCAATGAATTCATGCGTCCCAACTTATCCGACAGGGTACCCCAGATAATGCGTCCGGCAGCATTGAAAATTGCCACCACTACAACTGCATTGGCTGCTGTAGCTGCATCCAACTGCACCAGATTGGTACCGATGTCCTTGGCTAATCCTATAACCATCAGACCGGCGGTACATCCAAACAGATACATGATCCACAGTACATAAAACTGAAAAGTCTTTAACATTTCACCGGTGGAAAAATCTGCTCCCTGACCAGAAGCAGCCACTGGAGGAGTCCAACCTGCCGGTACATATCCGGCCGGCGGTACAACTAAAAATTGTGCACCAATAACTACTGCCACCAGATAAATGATTCCCAGAATAAAAAATGTCTGACTAACCCCATAGGAGCCCAGAAAAGACAAAATTACCGGTTTAAACAATAATGCCCCGGCACCAAAACCGGCTACAGCAATACCGCTTATCAGACCACGCATATCCGGGAACCACTTCAGACAGGTTGCCAACGGACAAACATAAGCAGTTCCTATACCTGCTCCCCCGATTAAACCATAAAACAGGTACAGCTGCATAATGCTGGTGGCCTGACTGGATAGCATCAAACCGATACCCAGCAAAATACCCCCGGCGGTAGCTACCCAGCGGGGACCAATCTTATCCTGAATCTTGCCGGCAATAATAGTAAATATGGAGAATACCATAATAGTTACTGAAAAGGTAAAGACTACATCGGCTGCCTGCCAGCCAAACTTTTCTATTAAGGGTTGATTAAATAGACTCCATGCATAAACAGCACCTAAACAAAGTTGAATCAGTACTGCCCCAAAAACAACAATCCACCGATTTTTGGTTTTTTCCTGGTTCAATAATATGCCCTCCTGTCCCATTTCATTAATAAACTTAAATAGCATTTTTTTTGCTGGCTAATCCCCCCTCGCCATAAAAACCCTCCACCTTCTTTATATCTGTCTTTTCAGGGAGGGAACAGGCTAACAGCAGCATTATCAAACTCATTGGTAATATACTTAAGTTATATATGTACCGCCTGTTACCTGTATGGGTAATTTATATTCACCATTATTTGTGAAAATCCTGTTTATTTTGTGACATTATTCTCTAAAAAAGATGTAATAGCATACCCTTAATTATTAATGCTTAACAAGCATCAATTAAGCAGTTATACTAATTAATATTATGATCTTAAGTTTTTGAATAAATAAATATTCAACCGTCAGGGGGGGAATTAATGGCCAGCGAACGAAATTATATGTACGATGTACTAAAAGGATTGGGTATCATATCAGTTATTTTCAGTCATGTTTACCGGGGAGGTACTGACCCGCTGGCTGTATTCATAAGGGAAATTGCCATGTGGTGTGTGCCTATGTTCTTTATGGTACAGGGTTATTTCATTACCAGTGCCAATAACTGGGCGCAATCCACCTGGAAAAAAATCAAAAAGACCTATTTGCCCTACATATACTGGGCAATTGCTTATGGAGTATTCTACTGGTACACCATCGGGAAAAAATTTACCGTGATGGACATTATATATGGTAAGACCGCTTTGCATCTGTACTACATGTTTTACTACATAGTCTTTGCTATACTATGCCCGCTGTTATATCTGCTGCCCAAAACTTTACGCCGTTATTTCCTCTACTTTATGATACTGAGTAATGTGGCAGTTACATTTATACTGGAAATATCAAAAACTTATCATCTGCATATTATAACTTTCAGCGGTCCCAACCCGCTTAAATGGTGGGGGTTTATTGCCATCGGCATGCTGCTGGCTGAATATCCGCAAGTCCGTGAATATATAGCCAGACATGCGCGGACTTTCTTCTATGCTGCTATAGCTCTGGTCGTAATTGGCCTGGTTGAACCATATTTAAACCATACCGTTGGCTACCTGTTTAATAAAGTAGCTATATTCCCATTATCAATCGGGATTACCCTGGCTCTGGCCATCTATTACAGCGGCGAGAATCGTCCCGGCATAAAATTCTTATCTTTTGTAGGTAACCGGACATTGGGAATATATTTGGGGCACTTCTTTCTGGTTGATCCGTTGCGTAATATAATATTGCCCGGTGACCGGGCCCTGGTGGCAATAATTATTCTTTTCACCTGTATAATAGCCAAAGATGTAAAAGACTGGTTTCTAGGTAAACTGCATACATCCATCAGTACTTAACCAGCAAAAACAATCCTGCCCCTAAAATAGCAGCAGGATAAATATTAATATTTAAGTAGCGACCAATTTATCTATGTTCCAGGGGAATATAATCACGGCGTTTGGCTACGCTCTTATATGCCGGTCGGATAATCTTTCCGGCATTGACAATCTCCTCAATTCTATGGGCGCTCCATCCGGATATTCTGGCTACGGAAAACAAAGGAGTAAACAATTCCGGAGGAATACCTAACATGCTATATATCAACCCTGAATAAAAATCCACATTGGCACTTACGCCCTTATAAACCTGACGATATTTACCAATAACCTGCGGTGCCAGTCTCTCTACCATGGTATAAAGCCGATACTCTCTTTCCATATCCTTTTCGCGGGCTAATTCTGCGACTTGATTTCGTAAAATAACCGCCCGGGGATCAGAAATAGAATAAACGGCATGTCCCAGACCATAAATCAACCCGCTCTTATCAAACACTTCACCGCGGATAATTTGGGCTAAATATCTCTCCACCTCATTCTCATCTTCCCAGTCTTTTACATTTTGCTTTATATCATCAAACATCTTTACTACTTTGGCGTTGGCACCACCATGACGGGGGCCCTTTAAAGAACCCAGTGCACCCGCAATTACTGAATAAGTATCCGTACCTGATGAGGTTAAAACATGCGTGACAAACGAAGAATTATTTCCACCTCCATGTTCAGCATGGAGAACCAGGGCCAGGTCCAACATACGGGCTTCCAATTCAGTAAATGAATTATCCGGCCTGAGCATGTACAATATATTTTCCGCAATACTTAAATCAGAGCGGGGACTGTGTAAAACCAGACTCTTATCACCATGGTAATGGGAATAGGCCTGATAACCGTAAACGGCCAAAGAGGGAAACCAGGCAATCAACTGCAGACACTGTCTTAACACATTGGCAACTGAAGTATCATCAGGCCAGGCATCATAGCTGTATAATGCCAGTACACTGCGGGATAAAAGATTCATAATATCTTTACTGGGTGATTCCAGAATCATATCACGCGCAAAAAACTCCGGCAACCTCTGATTATTTAACAACAAGGCTTTAAAATCCGCCAATTCAGTTGCGGTAGGCAATTCACCAAACAATAATAAATAACAAGTTTCCTCATAGCCGTGGCGATTCTCACTTAAAAAACCATTAACAATATCATTTATATCAATTCCCCGATAAAGCAAGCGTCCCGGTACCGGAATAATCTCGTTTTCATCCACAATATAGGAATGAACCTCACCAATATTGGTCAGACCCACTAATACTCCACGACCATCAATGTCACGCAAACCACGCTTTACAATATATTGATTATAATAATGTGAATCAATTTCACTGACATCTTCAGCTTTATGAGCCAGGCTCATAAAAGTTCGCTGATCAAATTCGGTATAAACTCTATTTTGCATAATGCCCCCCCTAAACTCCCCAGTAATAAAAAAGATTGTTTTAATTATATACTATTTAAGGGAAATACCTCCACTGAAAATCATCAATAGCTAATGAATACACACACTATTCGTAAACCGGTAATCAAATCATTGCTAATATTCTATTTGCTTTTTATTATTGACGCATCTGTTCATAAGCGTACTCCCGTTTAACTCTTTGTCTTCGTTTTACCAGGAATCTTATGGTCAGCATAACCAGTAAAAGAAACAAGCTTACTATGCCATATATCATAAGGGAAATATGATTGGGTTTAGCTAAAATAGCCCCGATAGCAGCATTATTATCTACTATCTTACGCCCCTGCGTTTGATTGTAATAAGAAGGAATCTGCGGCCTTCCGTCAATCTGGTCAAAAGATTGCAGATACTGGGCTAATGCCACCCATTCCTTTAATTCGTGATTTTCCCCATCTCTTATAATTTCTGCTTCGAAATCCGTGATAGCTATCCCCTCGCTATTTTTCGGAACAATGGATAACAGTCCAAAGGATTTATCTCCTACTACTGATAACATCTGAGCAGAATATAAACCGGCTGCCAGGCGATAAAGCTTCGTATCATCAATTTCTTCCCGGGTTCCATCAGAACGCAGTAAAGCTACCTCAGTTACTTTGTTAAACATAAGCCGATTAGGGTTAAATGTATAAGTAAGGCCGGACATATAAAGCTGGGCAGCACTCATAAGCGGAGTAATAGAAGCATCCACTTCACAGGCAGTCTTTAACTCTTTTCCGGTTAAATATACTGAAATCAGCGGATAACCGGACTTTTTATCCGGGCCGGTTCCCAGAGAACTGACATTAAAAACATCTGATACGGTAATATCTCCCTTTACCAAAGAAGCCCTGATAGTACCATTGGGTACGATGGCTACATCAATTGGCTGATAATTTGCTCCCTCAGCTTGCTTAACCGCAAATATATAGGCATCGGCGATGAGATTACCCAGGGGCTGCTCGGCATGTTGCTTTGCCATCTGTGAAATTGGCATAAAGCTGAAAGAAGAATAGGCCAGTATTCCATCAAAGCTCAGACTCATATTGTCCAGATAAGTCTTTTGTACAATGTTCTTAAACCCGGCTATCCTCTGTTCGATAGCAGAATCTGCCGGAACCCTTTCATAAACAGGAATCAACCGGTATTCCATTTGACGCCAGCCAGAAGCTGAATCTTTAATGAGGGTAATCTTGCCCAGGTTTTGACCATATTCTCCGGCAGAACAAATATAGGTGTCTCCTATTTTAATGGGCTGAGTTAATTTACTATGGGAATGGCCGCTAATAATAACATCAATTTCAGGTACTTCTTGAGCCAGAATTACATCTTCTGATTCATCCTGTTTGCTAACCGTCCCGGAATGAGATAAACAAATAATCATGTCTACCTTCTCCTGCCGATAAAGTTTATCAACTATAAGGCGGGCCTGCTCAACCGGATCAGTAAAAGTTACTCCTGCCATTGGAGCATTGGAAGCAGCATCCTGCCCTATGATTCCAAAAATGCCTATACGATATCCGTTGCATACCAGCACCTTATAAGGCTCAACCCCATACTCACAGAGCGATTGCTGCAAGCGTTTCAAATCCTTATCTGTAATCCTGCCCTCCATATCTGTCGGGAAGGAAATATTACCTGCTACAATAAAGGGCAAATCTTCTTTACTGGCCCGGGCGGCAGTCAGACTATCAGTCAGGCCCTGGGGGCGGTAATCAAACTCGTGATTACCCAGAGTAACTGCATCATATCCCATTTGTCCCATTAACCTGAGTTCGGGAGACTCCTGGGCAAATATAGTCTGAAACAAGGTTCCCATAGAAAAATCACCACCGTCAACCAGCAACAAATCAGAGTCCTGTTCCCTTTGCTGACTAATAAGTGTTTGTAATTGGGCCAAGCCACCACGCCTCTCTACCTTACCCTTTTCATTTAATTGATAAGGTAAAAAATTATCGTGTAAATCATGGGTAAAAAGAATGGTTACGGAATTTGCTGCCGCTGCCTGCAAGTAATTGCTTCCAGCTATTAAAAGTACCAGGAATAAAAGTAATGCCAATCCTTTGGACAATCTAGTCATTAAGTAATCCCCCCACTGATTTTATAAAGACGCCTCTTTTGCTTGTTATCAATTAACATGGCCATTAAATATTTCTGTATCTGCTTACATTATAAATAATTTTTCAAATAATTGTTTTACTTCTTAAGTATTTCAATATGCCTATTCATGATAACTGAACTTATAAAAAACAGTTGAAACTATACTGACTAGTCGGTATAGTAATATTATGGGATTCTTTCGAGAGCGAAATTTCCAAATATTAAAGGAGGGTAGTAATAGCATATTTTTTTCGACAGATTTTATAGTTCCTGATTTATAACCTAAAGTGGAACAAAAAGATTTGCCAGATGCCCGTATTAAAATGTTGCATTGTTTTTTAAAAATGGTCGGAGGTAATAGTAATTTTAATATTTCTTCTATCTCTATCCGATAATTATGGAGGTAATTATGTCAAAAGCAATATCAAACGCCAAAAGGGACTGGGAAAAAGAATTTGAGGTTTATCTCAAAGAAAACAAATCACTGGCATACATGATGCTAAACAGAGCCGAGACTTATGCTGAATATGATGCGCTGACATATAAGGTCGGAGATCAATGGCTCTCAATGAAATGGAAAGACTTCGGTGAGCAGATAAGGTCACTTGCCAAAGCACTGCTTGAAATGGATATACTGCAACCAGGTGAAATGGCTGGAATTTTTTCAGATAACCGTCCTGAGTGGGCTATTACTGACCTGGGTGTTCTTGCCATACGCTGTGTATCCGTCCCCATCTATGCAACCAACTCAGTTGAAGAAGCTGAACATATAATTAACGATGCAGAAATCAAAATAATATTCGTAGGTAATCAGGAACAATATAACCGGTCCAAGAAGGTAATCACTAATAATGCATCTCTTAAAAAAATTGTAGCTTTTGATCGCAGTATTATAATTTCAGATGATGACAGTATGTATTTTGATGAACTTCTCGCTAAAGGTCGCTCCAACAATCTGGATGCAAAGTTAAACGAACGGCTCAACAGTGTAGACCCCGACGATATTTTAACCCTGATTTACACTTCTGGTACGACCGGTGCACCTAAAGGGGCCATTCATACTCATCGTACCTTTATGAACGGAATTTATCCAGCCAGCCAGAGATACCCCGAAGCTGGCCCCGATAAAGTATCTTTGGCCATACTACCCCTTAGCCATGTATTTGAAAGAATGTGGTCCTACGGTTGTATGAGCACTGGCGTACGTATTGCATATTGTCCTGATCCGAAACAGTTCAAAGATGTAATGGCAGAAATAAATCCGCACTACTTGACCAGTGTACCGAGAATCTGGGAAAAGGTTTATGGTACTATTCACGAAGGTCTTAAAACTGCATCTCCCACCAAGGTAAAAATGTTTGGATGGGCAGAACAGGTTGCTCTCGAGGTTTATCGCAATAAAATGTCCGGAAAGCGTTCGGGGACCTTTTTACTTGCCCAGCACGCCCTGGCCGATGCACTGATTTTAAAAAAGGTAAGGCAAACCCTGGGTTCAGAGAATTGTATTGTCTATCATATTGGTGGTGCAGCCTTTGCTGCTGAAATCAACGAATATTTCCAGGCTTTTGGGATTAATATTATTCAGGGTTTCGGGCTTACCGAGTTTTTTCCGGTATGCGTAGGTTTTGGTGATCATGGTAAACCAGGAGAATGTGGTCCGGCGATTCCATTGGTGAATGTACGGATTTCCGATGAAGGTGAAATACAGCTTAAAGGCGGCATGTGTATGACAGGTTATCATAATAGACCTGCAGCTACCGCCGAATGTTTTACCGACGATGGTTGGTTTAAAACCCAGGATGTAGGGGTTATGACTGTCGAGAATAAAAATGGCGAAGACCTTATCTATATAAAGATTACTGATCGTATCAAGGACCTCATCATAACGGCTGGCGGTAAAAATATCTCACCACAGCAGATAGAAATGATGTTTGGTGAGGAACTCTTTATTGAGCAATTTGTAACCATTGGTGAAAAGAGACCTTATATTACTGCACTTATTGTACCTAACTTCGTTATTCTCGAAGATTACTGCCAAAGAAATAAAATCCAGTTCAGTTCGCATGAAGATCTGGTAAAGAATCCGGAAGTAATTAAGCTTTATGATGACATCATTAAAAAACAGAATGAATCATTGGGACGGGTGGAACAGATAAAGAAATATACGCTGCTCGTAAATGAACTCACACAAGAGAATGGAGAATTAACCCCGACCATGAAGCTGAAGCGCAAGATAATCGGTGAGAAATACAGCAACGAAATAGAGGCTATGTACCAATAGTTGTCTTACAATTATATCCAATGTTGACACATGATATAAAGGTGTCAAGGTGATAACTTTTTAACGTAAAATAGCTGTAGGCTGATTATGAAATAAATAATGCGGGGTGCTATATATTGGCTAATAATAAAGGCGGCAAGGAGGCTATACTGGATGCTGCCAGGAAGGTAATTGCAAAATCAGGGGTTCATAAGGCAACGGTACAGTCAATTGCAGATGAAGCCGGTTTGAGCAAAGGTGCAGTTTATTACCATTATAAAAGCAAAGATGAAATATTGTATGCACTTATTGATCAGTATCTACGAGCTGCCATAAGCCCCTTTAAAACATCGCTTATTTCTTCCGGTTCATCGGATGAATTAAAGAAAACCCTGCTTTTTGGTGTCAGACAGCGTCTGGAAGCTATGGAACATAATCAACTGCAGTTTTATTTAACCCATGAAGCAATTAAAAGCAATAAGGATATGCTGGACCGTCTAGGCAGTAAGTATCGCGGATGGGTTGATATGTCCGAGCTGGGAATGTCCCGGGTTTATGACTATGAGTCCCCGCGTTTGATACGCGCTCTGGCAGCCACTTTGATTGCAGCCATTGACGGCCAGGTAATACAATTGCTTTTGGATGCAAAAATAGTAACCGTTGAAGAATTAATGGGAGTATGGGAAATGCTTGTTGAAAGGGGGATTTTACATCTGATTGAAGATTTGCTGGCCATGGAAAAGCAGTCTGAATAAAAGCCAACAAGTTTACAACCGGAGTTTCTCTGGAAACAGCCAAAAATAGTAAAGGAGTTTTTGCTTATGAGTTTATTATTAAATCCTAAAAAATATAAAGATCGTAATTATCCTGACGAGAGATCAAAGGAAATAATGCTGAAAACTATCCAGTGGTTTGAAGACAAGGGGCTGGCAAAACAGAAAGAGCAATTTCATAGTCGTGAATTTGCCGAAGATTTTCAGAAATTTGTAACCGAAGAAGGTATTTTTGAAACTCTGTTCCTTCCTAAAGGTTATGGATCCGATCCGAATCAATATTACAGCACCTACCGTATGTATGAGTTCTCCGAAATCTGTGGATTTTACGGGGGAGCCTACTGGTATTGCTATCATGTATCCACATTGGGACTGGACCCGGTTCTCATGGGTGATAATGAAGAAGCCAAACATATAGCAGCTGCAAAACTGAAAGAAAATGCTTTCTGCGCATTTGGACTCTCTGAAAAAGAACATGGAGCCGATATATATTCTTCTGAGATGACGCTGACTCCCAAAGGAGACGGTACTTATCTGGCTAACGGCAGCAAATATTATATAGGAAACGGCAATGTCGCCAGTACAGTATCAGTATTTGGAAAAATGGCCGACACCGGCGACTATGTTTTCTTTGTAGTAGACTCAGCCCATCCCAACTATAAATTAGTGAAAAATATAATTGATTCCAACCAGCAATATGTGGCTGAATTTGAACTGCATGACTATCCCATTACCGAAGCTGAAATCTGCACCATTGGACCCAAAGCCTGGGATGACATGCTTAATACCATCAATGTATGCAAATTCAACATTGGTTCCGGTGCAACCGGTATTGTTACCCATTCCTTCTACGAAGCCCTTAATCACTCCTACCATCGGGTACTTTACGGTAAAAAAGTAACTGAATTTACTCAGATTAAAAAACTGTTTTCCGATGCATGGCTGAGAATTATGGGCATGAAATTATTTGGTCTGCGGGCCACTGATTACATGAGAGTAGCCAATGAAAATGATAAGCGTTACTTGCTTTATAACCCGATTATGAAAATGAAAGTTGCCATTCAGGGTGAAAAAGTACATGAACTTCTCTTTGATATAATTGCCGCCAAAGGCTTTGAGAAAGATATGTACTTTGAGCAGGCGGTCCTGGAACTGGTTGGCTTCCCGAAACTGGAAGGAACCCGTCATGTTAATATGGCCCTGATTGCCAAACTAATTCCCAGTTACATGTTTATGTCGGCAGAATTCGAAGAAGTAGGAAGAATAACTGATGACCGTGATGACACTTATATGTTTAATCAGGGCCGCACCAGAGGCTATGCCAAGACTAGATTCCATGATTATATGATAGCTTACAACAGTCTTGCACATCTGCCTAATGTACAGGTATATATTGACCAGATCAACGCTTACAAGAACTACCTTATGGTTTCCGGCCAGGATCTGGGCAAGCAGATGATGGACTTTGATTATCTGCTGGCAGTTGGCGAACTGTTTACGATGGTAGCCTATGGACAGCTTATTATCGAAAGTGCCAAAATAGAAGGCGTCAGCGATGAAGTAATGAATCAAATGTTTGATGTATTCGTAAGAGACTTCTCAATGTATGCCATGGAACTTTACGGCAAACCTCTGAATACCGAAGCTCAGGCGGAAGCCATTGAAAAAATGTTCAGACGCCCGGTAGTTAATGAAGAAGAATTTGAAAAGGTTCTAAGAGAAGAAGTTTACAGCCTGGTCGACACTTACATTCAGAATCCGTAAACCTGATACAGTGCAAAAATTATATCGGCTGTTTTCCTTTGCGGAAAACAGCCGATTCTTTTCATTGCAAGCGAATGGTTATATAGGACTCCCGCATTCTCCGCAAAACCGCGTACCTTCTTCAATCTCTGCTCCACACTTGCCACAGAATTTCGGAGCCGGTTTTACCGGATTGCCGCATTTGCCGCAGAATTTTACGGTAGCTGCCATGGCTTCACCGCAGGCGGAACATGGCAATGTTACTGGCGCATTGGGAGTTGGTGAGACATTGCTTGCTGCAGCTTCCTTGATTTCATTAGTGGGCTGTATGGGTTCGCTAAGCAAATGACGGGCAAAATCCAATATCTGCCGCGCTGATGCGGTCTCCATAAATATTCTATTTTCATCAGCTTCCAGCATTAATAGGTCATTCACTCCGGACAACACGCATATAAAGCCCACCTGAATTATCTGGCCGTTATTGTCAACCCCAGCCCGCATACTCATGAGCTTATCAACTACCATAAAGCGGCTGGCCAGCGTTGCGGTCGGCTCACTTAATACAAACCCGCTTTCCTGCTTAACTACAAAACCATTCTGGACTAGTTTATCCAATGAGTTGATTATCTCTGACAACTCCAGATCAATAGGCGGTACTATTCCTTTAAGCACAGAGCTCAGCCACTGGGCGTCATCTGCCGGTCTGGTCAGCCATTGGTAAATATCCTCGGGACTAAACTCCGCATTGACCATATCGCTGCCATCGATAAGAGCCTTTAGCAGTGCCCGGCGGGTAATATCCATTGCCGCTGCCATAACTATGGCTTGATTATGCTCCCATTCGGCTTCAAAATCCAGGTTGCTCATGCTGCTGATTCCTAGCAGTTCTTCAAGGAGTGGCATAAAATCACGGCTGTCAGCCGGATAATTCAGTAATAATCCATCACTTTCGGTTAACAAAGAACATGGTAATCCTGCCGCTGAAAAAAAGACGACATATTCCAGCAGTCCCCTCCCCCTGGTTAATCGTGTCCGGGCGAACGCATTGGCACTGGCCAGCGATTCCAGGGCCGGTTTAAAACTATCGGTAATAGAGCCTGCTCCATCAATAACTCTCATCTTTTTCAACTCATCAATTTCCGACTCGGACAGTTCCGCCCCCTGGCCGTTAAGCGGTGACAGTTCGGTTAAACCATGGCCGCAGGCTTTACCCAAATAGTCCAGGTGTTCTGCTTTTAAGTTTACAGTTATCTTATTTGCCATGCCTCTTGTCCTCCTTATTATTTCTTACCGGGGAAAAGACCGTCCATTATCGGGTCTTTGGATAAACTATCCCGAACGGTACCCTGTAGAACATTTTTTCCGGCAGTGGTAAACTTGTCACGCACCATATCCCTTACGGTATCATCCACCGCGCCTTTACCCATCAGGGCATCTTTTACAAATCCGGTACGAGCATTTTTCCAGGCGTCATCTGCAGGATTAAAGGCGGTATACTCTTTAAATCCTGGCACCTTGCCTCCAGTCAAATCAGTTATTTTTCCGGCTCCTGCATCCATTATCTTACCAAGTCCCAGGTCGGTCGCTCCTTTGAGAGTCCCTTTGGCCGCGCCCCCTACCAAACTGGTGCCGTCAGCATAAGCCTGGCCCAAACCCTCAGCCGTGCCTTTGGCAACCGTATATATATCTTTGACCCTGCCGCCAGCTGGTCCGGTAACATTGGAGAGCACATCTATTGACTTATCGGCTCCCCATACTACCCATTCTCCGGCTGATGCAGCTTTATCCCACCACCAGGCGGAACTGGATGCATCAGCAGATTCTTTTTGGCTCTTTTCCATTCTTTCCTTTATTTCAGCTAGTACTTCTTCCCGGGTCTTACCATCTTTGTTTACCCCATCGCGGTTGAACCCATTCCGATCGAGGCCGTTCCGGTCAAATCCATCTATATCCCGGCCATTGGTATCAAAACCGTTCCGGTCATAACCATACTGATCCCAGCCATCTTTATCATAGCCATTCTTATCATAACCCCAGCTGTCATAGCCGTTTTTATTAAATCCGTCCTTGTCGTAACCGCTTTCATCATAACCTGATTTATCATAGCCATTGCTGTCACGGCCACTGGCATCATACCCATTCCGGTCATAACCTTGCTGATCATAACCGTCTGAATCAAAACCGTCTTTATCATAGCCCCAGCTGTCATAACCCTCCCGGTCGTAGCCATTTCTATCGTAACCCTGCTGATCGAATCCATCCCGGTCATAACCCGTACGGTCCAGTCCATTGCTATCGAAGCCATCCTTATCGTAGCCTTCCCGGTCAAATCCCTCCTGGTTCAAACCGCTGCGGTCATAACCCTCGGCATCCAATCCATTACGATCGTAACCCTCTTTGTCAAAACCATTGGAATAGAAACCGTCGCGATCAAGTCCTTCACTGTTGAATCCATCCCGGTCAAAGCCGCTGCTGTCATAACCGTTCCGGTCATATCCATCCCGGTCATAACCATTCCGGTCAAAACCGTCCCGATCGTAACCATTTCTATCATAGCCGTCTTTATCATAACCATCTTCATCATAACCGTCTTCATCGTTCTGGTTATCATCACCTTCACCATCGCTGGATTCTTCACCTTCCTGGCCTGTATCCTGACTATCTCCGCTATCATCAGCATCACTGGAAGTTTCATCAGTAGTGCTATCCGGCTGACCTTCATCGCTCCAGTCTCCAGTATGGTCATCATATCCACCATCTCCGGAACTGCCATCATCTCCTTCATCATCGGATACACCGTCTACAGGAGCAAAATTATTGGGACCGATCCCCGATAAACTACTACTTAATGCCGGGCCTACTGCGGCTCCCATGGAAGGTCCAATCCCGTGCAGGACCGCTCGAATTGAGCCTTCACTTCCTGCCCAGGAACTAAGGGTTCCCCCCGCTTCCTGCCAGCCTCCATCATCTGCCAGCACCCCTTTGGCCCGCAGCAGAACTATGCCTGCAGCCACTATTAAAATAAGTGCCGAGGTTTGACCGGTGCTGGGCTTATTATTGTTGTATGTCATTACTGCAAGTACCACCACGAGCAGGAATCCTATCAGAGGGCCTACAGGAAGAATTGCTGCCAGGGCAAAGCCGAGTGCAGAACCTACAATACTGAGATAAGCACTGACTATACCAAATTTCGCAATTACTTTGGTCTGATTAGGGGCAAATTGACTCATGATTGTAGTCCAGGCTGTCTGCAGCAGTAAAGCGATTACCCGTCCAACCGGGCTGGCAAATAATCCGACTACCCCGGCTGCCAGGAAGATATTGCCGATATCGCTCATCACACCGGAAATGATCAGAGCCAGTCCTACTCCGGCCAGGAAGAGTATCATACCGTCTCTTCCAGCTTCTTTGACATACGCTGTCATCTCCTGTGGCAATTTTACTACCTCAGATATATATCCATTAAACCCTACTGCCCGGATACGCCCAATAGCCTGAAAAACCATACCTGAAATCAACATCCACAAAATTGTGGCAGAAATTACATTCCCCTGTGTAGCCAGTAACTGCCTCCCCATCCAGGTACCTGACCCAAATCCTTCGTTCACGAAAACCAGCATGTAAGTATGTACTATCATACTTATAACAAAGATAATGATCATCATAGGCAGGCTTTTCAGCAAACCTTGCCAGGTATTTTGCCAGATCAACTTCAGCAGATTGCCCCAGCTAAGCGAAGGCCGGTCCGCTACGATGCTTGCTGCACCACCGGCTGAAACCTGGATAGAATCAGCTTTAACTGGCCCAATCCGGGTATCAGCGCCTGGCACCACCGACTGACCGCATTTTCCACAAAACTGGGCCCCTGGCCTCAATTCGGCATTACATGCCCGACAAAATGCAATTCCCGGTTTTAATTCATTACCACAGCTGGGACAGAAACGGACATTATCGGGACTACTTGCTCCACATTTTGGACAGTTCACAATATTGCCCCCTTTGCTCGATATAGCCTTTCAAGTTCATCACTCCTGATCAATGTAATGCCATTGTCGGTAGCCATCCATAAGTTACCGGTGTCATCCCGAATCCAATCCTTGACCTCATTACCGGAAAGCCCATTTTGAGTAGTGTAAATATCTATGGTTCCTTGCTTTGATATCCGGGCGACTCCATCATACTCTGAAGCAATCCAGAGAGTCCCCGAGGGCTCCTGAAAAATACTGCGGACCTTTTCGCCAGCCAATCCATCTTTGCGGGTAATTACACTGTGCTGCTTGATTTGTTTGTCCTGGAGCTTTATCTTAATCAGACCCCCTTGATCGACAAAGCCTGATGCGATCAAGATCTGCCCGTTGTTGTCCTCAAAAATATCAGATATATTCGGGTCGGGAAGTTTTCTGTTCTGAGTGGTTAAATAACTCCATTCTGATCCGTTGTAATAGCTTACCCCTCCCCGGCGGACCGCATAGGAGCCAAACCACATACCCCCCCGGCTGTCTTCCATAATGACATTGACCATATCCACAAGCAGACCTTCTCTGTGGTCAATGATCTTCCAACCCGTATTTTCCAGACAGGCTGCTCCCCCCCAGGTACCAACCCACAAACGGTCCTGGTTATCCTGATAAATACAGTTGACCCGATTATCCGGCAACCCGTCCTTAGCAGTAAAGTTAGTAAATCGCTGCCCATCATAACTGGTCAATCCACGTTGGTGTGCAATCCACAGCACACCATTTTGGTCAACCAGGAGACTTTTTACATATTCAAACCCCTCTCCTTCTCCCAATCGGCTTTTTACGCTGCCCGTCCGGCGGTCTATAATGAAAACCCCTTCCTGTCCTCCGGCAAAAAGGGTATTGCCGTGAACAGCCAAAGCTGAAACCTCGTGGGGAGGACGAATTATATGTCCAACTTTTTGCTTACCTATTCCGGGTAACCAGGACCTGCCAATATATAAAATTAGAACTACCGATATCAGGATAAGAATTAGCCTGAACACCTTATTCCATCTGATTCTACGCATATCTGCCCCCTGGTTTAATCTTCAATCCGGGACGTCTGGTTGATTTCTTCAAACCTGAGTATGTTGGTTGATATATATTCAGCCTCTTCACTGTCATGGGTCACATAAATCATGGTGGAACCATTTTTATCAGTTTCGGTTTTGATATATTCCAGCAAATGCAGTTTTAAATCGTGATTCAAATTGGTAAGGGGTTCATCCAGCAGCATAAAACGTGGACTGTCAGCAAAAGCTCGTGCCAGGGCCACTCGACGGGCCTGTCCGCCCGAGATTTCATCGGGAAAGCTGGCCTCTTTATCTGCAATCTCCAAAATATTTAACAGTTCAGCCACTCTTTGCTTACGTTTATCGCGTGGCCAATTAATGATAGGATAAGTAATGTTTTCTGCGACGGTCATGTGCGGCCAAAGGGTTGGAGCCTGAAAAACCATGCCTATACCCCGCAGCCAGGGAAGTTCATAATATCCTGGAGCACTTACTACCCGACTGTCAAACCAAACTTCTCCCGCATCCGGGATTTCAAGTCCGGCCAGAACACGCAGCAGAGTGCTTTTACCGCATCCGGATGGACCTTTTATGACCAGGCTGTCACCAGCCTTTAATTCAAATGATAGATTTTTGAGTACTTCATGACTGCCGTAAGACTTATCCAGATTTCTGACGGTTATCCCGCCCCGATCCTGAACAGCAGCTAAATTTATGGTATGGTAATCTTTTCTTTTTAATGTCATTTTACTCTCCTGCCTAATTCCAGGCTTTTTAATCCTCCGGCCCAAACCAGACAGCTCAATAAGGCTATAGACAGGCACATGACCGAAACTGAGCCGGAGGCGCCATAATGCAGATAATTGTATATAGTTATACTCAATGTCGACCTTCCGGGGGGCATCACCAGAAGACTTGCCCCCAATTCACCAAAGGTCAGTACAAATAACAAAAGGAAAGAGGTTAACAGCACCGGTGCCAGCAGGGGTAATTCCACCCTGAAAAAGGAATGTCCCGGTTTGCTCTGCAGCACTCGTCCAGCTTCAATTAACGAATTATCTATTCGCTTTAACCCGGCCCAGATAATCAAAACCGCCAATGGCAGAAACCGTGCCAGCCCTGCCATAATCGGCATAAAATCGCTGCCGTAGATTCCTGGCATCCACATTCCTAACCTGACCAAACCAATCCCCAAAACCGGGGCTGGTATAAGCAGCGGTAGAAAAACCAATAGCCACAAGAACCTGCCGAGTCTGCCTGCTGCCTGAGTCAATGCTTTAGCTATTGGATAAGCCAAAAGGACTGCAATAATTCCAACTCCCATTGCAACTACTATTGAATAAGCCATTTCACCAGCAAACCCGTATTGCCTCCACAAAGTATCTCCTGAAAGAGCGGTCATTAAGAGAGTGATAAAAGGAACTCCTGCCTGTACCACTGCAATTGCAGCACCCAAGACTGGCAGGACCCAAAACCAGAAAGGCCACCAAAACCGGGTCTTCCTTGTGTTTTTCACCCCTGATATTCCAGCATCTCCCAGGCTCAATAAAATCCCGCCTGCTATCACTGTGTTTACGATAATCAGGGGAAGTGCCAGAAGAAGAGATCTCCCCGGGCTGTTTACAGCTGAGAAATCAGCAAAAATCTCCAGTGCATATACATTAACCTGACAAAGGGACGGGATAGTATAGTCCAGAAGCGAAAGTACCGAAATAATCGCTGCACCAGCTGCTAAAAAGGGTGCGCTCAGTGGCAGGATAATCTCACTTAAAACCTGCAGATCTGATCTGCAAATTCGGCCTGCCCGTATCAAGTCTTTATTAATAGCTTGCAATCCCACCCAGGCTGCTCCAACCGCAATGGGTAAAAAAGCCATGATCGTTATACCCACTGCTACTGCCCATCCCTGACCGGAAAAGTTATAGCCCGTCACATCATTGATAAACCTCCAGGCAGCCCTCCAACCGGCTGCATGGATAAAAGCCGGCATAGGCAGCATTATGATGAGGAGCAATTTGATAATCTGTGCCATAAAACCCGGACAGTTCCAGATAAATAACGCAATAAACCAACCAACAGTAATTGCTCCCAGGGCCGAAACCAGGGCATATATGACGCTGTTGGCCAGAACCTCTAGCTGCCGGGAGGTAAGCAGAGCCGCGTTCTCCCCTGCCGCTCCGCCAATATCCTGGATCAAAGCCAGGGCAGGTCCCAGGCTTAATATTACAAAAGCTAATACCGCAAACCCGGTTAAAGTTTGTTCCAGTCTTGAACTCTGCATAGCCCAATCCTTTACCGTATAAAAATTTCAGCCATATCCTGTTTGGCACTCTCCTGAGCTTTATATACAGCGGTAAAATCTATGGTCATACCCTTGACCCCCGACTCCGGAAGACCTGCGGGCATACTATCCAATTCACGGCATGGTATCTGTATAAAGCCAACATCAGTCAGCTTCTGCTCCACTTCTTTGCTGACCAGATATTCTATTATTTCTCTGGCAGCATCACTGTTTTTAGACCCCTTGATCAAGGCAACCGTATTGGGGACAATCAAGGTTCCCATATCGCTTTGATCAGGATAGATAATTCCAACCTTGGCTCCTGACTTTACCGCTCCGTCTGCATCGTCCGTATCAGTTATGCCCCAATCCAGTTCACCACTGACCACCATATCACGTACAACCGAATTACCTTCCACTATCCTGATACCCCGCTTTTGCAGGTTTTGGAAATACGATCTGGCTTCCGCTTCTCCCATATAGGCATATAAAGCAGCAGCATGAGTAGCAGTAGTTCCAAACATAGGATAAGGCATACCTATCCGTTCTGCCGTCCACTTATCTGAATTCATGTCCTGCAGTGAAGCAGGATAATCCGCTGCTGCTACCTTTTCGGTATTGACCAAAAATACCCGCGCCCTGCCTCCGAATGCAGTCCAATAGCCGTCCTTTTCTTTAAAAGATGAAGGAATATCGGCTGCAGCAGCTGGCTTATAAGTATCCAGAACCCCTTTTTCCTGCAGAAGTATGGTCTGAACGAACTCGGAACTCCAGAATACATCGGCCTGCGGTTTATCTTTTTCGGCAATCAGCCGATTAACCAGACCGGTGGTTTTGGCTGCTTCTACATCATAGACCGCTTTGACCTTAATTTTGCTTTGCTGTTCAAATTCTTTTAATATCGTTTCCGCAAAAACCTGGTCTACCGAGGTATAAATAACCACCTCCCGGGGCTTCATGGTCTCATTGTTCTGGGAACATCCAGATAATATTAAAAATACACCCAAAAGCAAACCTAAAAGAATAATCAGCCATCTTTTCTTAATACTAAGTGATAACATATTTCCATATCCCCCTGTTGTTGTATTTATAAGTGAAAAACTTTTTAGACATGGTTCTGCAAAATCCCCTAATATACCTTTAATTATATTTTCTTTTAAATGCCAGTAAAAATAAATCACCCATTTGGGTGAAAGCGCGGTTGTTGGCAGGAAATTTGCTTTCAGAACCGAATTTAATTCTCCAGGGGATATAAAGGATGGCAGAAGGAAATTAACCTATAACTGAAAGAGTTGTTAAATAGTATCGATTTGCCGCCGTTGGAATTAGAATAGGAAGATAAGGCAATAGATATAACAAAGGTGAGTGATTACATGGTGCCCATTATCTCATTTGTAGGCAAGCATAATTCGGGTAAGACCACCTTGCTTGTTGATATTATACCCAAATTGGAGCAGAAAGGAATTAAAACCGCCGTAGTCAAGCATGCTCATAAGAGTCTGAGTTTACCCGGCCACTTTGATTCTGACCGGTTATTTTCTGCCGGCGCCAGCATCGTTTATGCCTCCTCTCCGGAATTTTCTCTTATTTATCACCGTAATCAGGAGGAGTGGAGTATAGAACAAATCTATGCTCAAATTGCTGATGAAGTGGACTTAATTATTACTGAGGGTTTTAAAGGACAGGACTTTCCTAAAATAGAGGTATTGCGGCGGGATATAAGTACCTCTCCGCTGGAGATAACTAATGTTCTTGCCCGGGTGGCGGATTTTCCTCTGCGAAACTCCGTACCAACTTTTACCTTTGAGCAACAGGAAGAAATTACTGCTTTCATTTTGAAGTATCTTGGGATGAAATGAATTCATAAATTCACCTGATAAAGGCCGTTTTTATTAATATATTATATGTTAAAGAGGCGATGATAATTGACGATATTAAAAAGTTTAGAAGCAGGCATTGCTATCTGCTGTGAAAATATTGAAACGCTTGAAGGTGAGTATCGGCATATTGATGAGGCCTATATGAGGATAACAGCAGAGGATCTAACCAGCTATATTAATGTACCTGGTTTTGACCGTTCTTTAATGGATGGTTATGCAATTGGCCACCCTGATATGGAAAAACTAAAATCCGGCAGCTCGTTGAAATTGTCAGTAACTGCTACCATCGAAGCAGGCTCCACAGAAAGCAGGGAAATCAGGAACGGAGAAACCTGTAGAATAATGACGGGGGCTTTACTTCCCGCAGGCTGTGTCGCAGTTGTAAAACAGGAAGATGTTCAAATCGACGGCGATTTTATCGTGGTTAGCGGTAATTGGAGAGAGGATGAAAATATCCAGAGAGCCGGACAGGAATTAAGAGCTGGTGATAAGATAGCCGCCAAGGGAAGGGTTTTAAATGCAGAAGTCCTGGAAAGAATAGCTGCCTGCGGTATCGAAAGGATTTTAGTTCATAAAATTCCCCGGGTATATGTTATTAACACGGGAAGTGAATTACTTTTACCCGGAACGCCGGTCAAAGCCGGGCAAATATATAACAGCAACCGCAGTCTAATATCCGGTAAGATTGCCAGCGTTGGAGCCATACCGATATTAGCCGACTCGATTATTAAAGATGAATTACCGGCAATTGTAAATGAAATTAAAAAGGCGGCTCTGGAGTCCGACATGATAATAATTACCGGAGGAACCGGGGAAGGGGTTAGCGACCTGGTTTATAATGCATTTGAATCCCTGAACGCCGGCATCCTGTTTAGAGGAATAAACATTATTCCGGGTAAAAAAACTACCGCCGCACTTTTTAATGGCAAGCTATTATTCAATTTATCCGGCAACTCCTGTTCGGCTGGAATATTATTTGAAGCTTTAATCAGGCCGGTATTGTTAAAATTAAAAGGAGCGTTGTTTTCCAAAGAGGAATGGTTTGATATACCGCTTATCAGTCCGATAAAAAACATTAAACCGGCACGATGTCTGTACCGGGGGGAAATGGTTTTTAAGCAGGGCCAGATTTTTGCCCAACCGTTAAGCCGAAAAAATATTGATATCAAAAGTATTTCTTTAATATTAGACCTGCAGGCAGGACAAGGTATAGCAGGAGATATGGTAAGAGCCAAAATATACTAACCTGATATTCCCTTATATATGAGGAATAATAAAAAAGCACGAAATAAACAGCTATACCATTTATTTCGTGCCTGCAATAGACTCAATTCAGTTTTTGATTAATGGATTTGGTTATCCTTCTTCATATGTTCTGATAACCAGAATTCGGTAGCAAAATTTAATGGGAGGGTTCTTAAGTCTTCCCACATATAATCCCGCACCTGCAACTCACGCGTATCAATCTCTTTGGAATACTCTCCGCAAAGCAGACAAACTACCATCTCAAAACCCGGATATGATTCATTTTTAAGATAGGTACGCTGCTTGGCATCTTCGTTTCCACAATGCAAACATATCATACGTTTAACCATCCATTCAAAGCCACAGGTATTACAGTGCATTATTCTTTTCCCATCAGGCGGCGTCACTACCGCCAGGGTGGTAACTTCACCACAAACCGGGCAGACTGCACTGTCGCGGGGATAATCTGATTGATTGAAGATTTCTTCAGCAACCCCTTTATCATTAGCCATCCTGGCGGCAAGCTGCGCAACACCGCAAACTGCCATTTGAAAACGGGTTGACATTTCAGCGTCCATTAGTTGTTCAATGTTTTGGTTTGTACGGATTTTCTGCCATATTTCCCCGAGCTCTTTATCTGACACTTCTTTACCTGCAGCACAATTCAACCTTTGCCAGAGTTCAATAATTGCTTCCGACGGCAAATCCTGAATAGGCAGATAGGGCGGTTTTTCAGCCAGTTCAATCTGATTAAGCCAATATGAACTGCGTTCCTGCTGCCAATTGTCAACCTCTTGCTTCAAGAATTGGTAGTTCTGATAAGCTTGTTTAATGCTTTCATCTTCTGCGATGACTAATTTGCCTCTTTTAGCAACCATCAATATCTCTCCTTATCTTAGGAACCTTAGGAAACCACAATACCATTTCTGTGCTAAGATTTGGTTACCTCATCATACCACTTGGCATGATGGTGAGCCGCCCAGTCAGACCGGACCGTACCTTTCCACATACCCCAGAAGGACTCGCCGGATCCTGGATGGAAAGACCCCAGATAGGCGTGCATGCACACCATG
>Ga0123333_10000753_pt1 | contig 35112 bp, 32 predicted proteins | sample BioC12SIPDNA_3_FD_89957 | JGI IMG/M metagenome (GOLD analysis project Ga0123333, IMG submission 89957) | Anaerobic biogas reactor microbial communites from Washington, USA - Biogas_R2_B C12 SIP DNA | ecosystem: Engineered > Bioreactor > Anaerobic > Unclassified | place: Washington, USA...
ACCGTTGGGCCGTGCCCACCTTCCCCGTCACCGGCGACGCCGAGGCCGACGCGCTGCTCGTCACCGATCCCCTCGCCCTGATCGTCGGGATGCTGCTCGACCAGCAGATCCCGATGGAGAAGGCCTTCACGTCGCCCCGCGACCTCGCCGACCGGATGGGCGGAGCGCCGCTCGACGCGGCGGCCATCGCCGCGACCGACCCGGCCGACATGGAGGCGATCTTCCGCGGCCCGCCCGCCCTCCACCGGTTCCCCAAGAGCATGGGCGAGCGCACCCAGGCACTGTGCGCCACGATCGTCGATGCCTACGACGGCCGCACGGAACGCCTCTGGACCGAGGCCGCCGACGGGGCCGACCTGCTCGGCCGGCTGCGCGCCCTCCCCGGGTTCGGTGAGGAGAAGGCCCGGATCTTCGTAGCCGTGCTCGCCAAGCGCCTCGGCGTCCGCCCCGACGGCTGGGAGGAGGCCGCCGGCCCGTTCGCCGACGGCACCCGCCTGTCGGTGGCCGACGTCGACTCTCGGGACGCCTTCGACCGGGTGCGGGCCTGGAAGCGGGAGCAGAAGGCGGCCGCCAAGCGCGCCGCCGGGAGCTGAGCGGCCGACCGTGAACATCCGACTCCGCCTCCGCACGGCGATCGTCGCCGCCGTCGTCGCCGTCCTCGCCGCCCTCGCCGGAATCGGCGTGATCGGCCCCGCCGTCGGTCCGGAGCGCATCGCCGCGTACGACGTCGTCGCCACCGTCTCCCCCGAGGGCGACTCGGTGACGGTCCGCGAGGTGATCGACTGGGACTTCGGGTTGAGCACCGGCAAGCACGGCATCTACCGCCGCATCCCGAACGACGCCGGCTTCCCGCAGGACCTGACGGTCGAGTCGCCGACCGCCTCCACGGAGGTCGTCCCGTCGCTCGTCGGCGGCGCCAGCGAGTACCGCATCGGCAGCGCGTCGGAGACGGTGTCGGGCCGGCACCGGTACGTCATCACCTACACCCTGCCGACGCTGATCCGGGGCGACCGCTTCGCGCTCGACGCGATCGGCAACGAGTGGCCGGTCGCCAGCCACGACGTGCGGATCCGCATCCTCGGCGCGACCTTCGACGAGCCGCGGTGCTTCACCGGTCCGCTGCGCTCGACCGACCGCTGCCCGATCGAGGAGGTCGACGGCGGCTACGAGGTGACGCTCGACGAGCTGCCGGCGAACGAGGCGGTCACGATCGACGGCGACATCACCGCCCGGTCCGACTCGACGCTCCCCGACCTGCCCCCGTTCCACGACCGCGACGGCTCGAAGCGGCTGCGCTGGGCGGCGATCGTCGGGGCGCTCGGAGCCCTGACGGCCGGCGCGGTCTACTTCGCCTGCCGCCAGCTCGGCCGCAACGAGGTCGCCGGCGGCGGCGCCACCGACGCCGCGTTCGTCCCCTTCGGCGACGAGTCCTTCGGCCCCCACCACGACGCCCCCGACGGTCCACCCCCCGGCACCCGCATGGTCGCCGACGCGGACATGGCCGAGCTGGCGGGCATCGAGTTCGTGCCGCCGGGCGGCGTCGAGCCGTGGATGGCCTCGGCGGTGCTCCGCGAACGCATCGACGAGCGCACGATCGGCGCCTGGTTCTCGGCGCTGGTGGCGCGAGACGTGCTCGACCTGAGCAACGAGGACGGCGAGGTCGTCATGCGGCCCGGCGAGAAGGCGCACCAGGCCGATCCGCCCACGGCGGCGATCCTCAACCAGCTGATGCCGGGAGGGCGCGAGCTCCGGCTCGGCTCCTACGACGCCGGCTTCGCGTCGGCGTGGGCCCAGGCGGCCAACCACGTGTCGGTCTGGGTCGCGTCGTCCCGCACGTTCCGTCGACGCCCCCCGAGCGGAGGCGGCGGCGCCGCCGCGGTCACGACGGTTCGGGGTCTCGGCCCCGCGCTGGCGTGCCTGATCGTGCCGTTCATGATGCTGGCGGGCGGTGCGTCGATCCCGGTGTTCGGCATCCAGTCGGCTCCGGCGGCGGTCGTGCTCACGGTGCTGGTCGCGGGGACCGTCGCCGCCGCGGCGTACTGGGCGCTCACCCGCAGCCTCACCGCCAAGGGCTCCGCCATCGCCCTCCGATCCGAGTCGTTCCGGCGCTTCCTCCACGACAGCGAGGCGCAGCACGTCGAGTGGGCCTGGAACAACGGCCTGCTCCGCGAGTACTCCGCCTGGGCGGTCGCCCTCGGGGAGGCCGACGCGTGGAATCGGGCGATGGCCGCGTCGTCGGTCCCACCGCCCGAGCAGGCCGCCAGCGGCAACGTCATGGCCCCGTACATCTACGCGAGCGCGTTCCAGAGCTCCCACACCGCGCCGGCGCCGTCGGGTGGCGGCGGGGGCGGCTTCTCCGGCGGGGGCTTCTCCGGCGGCGGGTTCTCCGGCGGCGGTGGAGGGGGCGGCGGCGGCGGGAGCTGGTAGGCGGCCGACCGTCCCGTAGGCCGGCGAGCGGTCCGACCCGCCCGCCCGTCAGGTGCGTTCGAGGTTCGCCTGCCGGTCGAGCCAGCCGAGCAGGAGGGCGATCGCCCGGGGCTCGTGGCGGAGCTGGTGTCCGGCCCCGCTCAGGATGCGCAGCTCGGCGGAGCCGTGGGCGTCGGCCATCACCCGCGAGTCGAACGCCGGCACCGCCTCGTCCTCGTCGCCGTGCACCAGGAGGAGCGGGCGCGGCGCCAACCGTCGCGCCTCGGCGACCGGCTTGATCTCCCGCATCTCCCGGGCCCAGAGCTCGGGCTGCGGGGGGAAGCCGGGGCTCGAGATGATCCCGATCTCCCGCGCGTGCTGGAGGAGGCGGCGCGGCTGGGCGGCCCAGTCGTCGAAGTCGGCCGGCGCCGCGAGTCCGGCCACGCCCCGGACCGAGGGGTCGGCCGCACCCACCACGACGGCGAGGGCGGCGCCGGTGCCGAAGCCCGCCAGCCAGGCGCCGCGCACGTCCGGGAGCCGCGCCGACTCGGCCACCGCGGCGGCGAGGTCCTCGCGCCACCCGGCGAGCGAGAAGTCGCCCGGCGAGCCGCCGGCGCCCCGCAACCGCACCGCCAGGACGATCCAGCCCAGCCCGGTGGCGATGCGGTCGGCCAGCTCCGGCAGGTCGTTGCCGGTGTCGGCCGCACCCGCGGTGGCGGGCGGCAGGCCGTGGGTCAGGACCAGGCCGGGGCGGCCCGAGCTGCTCCGTCCCCGCGGGCGGGCGAGGTGGCCGACGAGTTCGAGGCCGGCGGAGCGGATCGGATGGTCGTCGACGGCCACGCGGCGACGCGCCGGTCAGGCGTCGGCGGTGGCGTCGGCGTCGACCTCGGCCCGATGGGCGGCGACGGTGCCGGGACAAGAGCAGAGCCGGTAGCCGCGGTTGCGGGCCTCGGGGAGCGAGTCGGGCCCGAACGCGAGGTAGGTGCGGGCCTCCATCAACTCGGCGATGACGTCGGGCTCGCAGTGGTCGAGGTCGTGGACCCGCTGGACGCGCTTGTCGCCGACCCACCGGTTGTGCTCGAACTTCATCGGCCGCTCCATGGCCGCCGACCCTAGTGCGCCTCCCCCTCGCGGCCGGAGGCCGGAACCGTCCCCCGCGGGGCGCCCGACCGGGCCCGATCAGGCGTCGGGGCGGTCGCCGAGCGACACCGCTCCGGTGCGGAGAGCCCAGGCGGCCGCCTCCGTCCGGGTGGACACGCCGAGCTTGCCGAGGATGTTCGACACGTGCACCCCGGCGGTGCGCGGGCTGATGTAGAGCCGCTCGGCGATGTCGCCGTTGGTGAGACCCTCGGCGACCAGCTCGAGCACCTCGCGCTCGCGCCGGGTCAACCCGGAGCCGTCGTCGGCCCCGCCGTCGGTGCTCACCCGGCCGAGCCGCCGGGCGAGCGCGTCGAGCTGCTCGTGTCGCCAGCCGGACCAGCGGACGAGGTCACGCTCGGCGGCCTCGGCGAGGCGGGCGGCCTCGTCGGCCCGGCCGATCTGGAGCGCGGCGCGGGCGGCGGCGACGGCGTCGATGCCCCGCTCCCAGACCTGGCCGTGCACGCGGTAGGCGTCGTCGGACCGGAGGGCGGCGAAGCCCTCGGCGGCCGCGGCGGCGTCGCCCCGGGCGAGTGCGATGTGGGCGCCGTAGCGGTCGCGCCACGTCTCGGCGGCGTCGCGGCCGGCCCCGGCGAAGTAGCCGATGGCCGACACCAGCGCGACCGCCCGATCGAGGTCGAGCCCGAGGTCGAGCGCCCGCGGTAGGAGGCGGCCGACGTCGCGTGCGTCGAGCGCGCCCCCGGTGGCGATCACCTCGTCGACGCGGCGCGCCGCGTCGTCCCGCTGCCCGGCGAGGAGGTCGAGCGTCGCCCGCTGGAGGGCGACGGTCACGCTCTGGCTCCCCCACCCACTGGTCGGGTCCGGGCGGCCGGAGTTGCAGCCCCGCCCCAGGCCGCGGACGTCGATGTCGTCGAGGAGCTGCCGGGCCCGACCGACGTCGCCTGCCTCCAGCAGGGCGCCGACCAGGACGAGGTCGAGCCACGATGCCGAGTCGGTCGAGAGGTTGCGCCGCACCCCCTCCTGGAACCAGTCGAGCGCGGCGTCGAGGTCACCCTCGACCAGGGCCACCGATCCGAGACCCTCGGCGTAGGAGACGAGCGACATCGACGTGAACCCGGCCCGGTCGGCGATGACGCGCATCCGCTCGAACAGCCGGCGGGCGCGGGCCGGGTCGCGCTGCACCGGCTCGGCGAACGCCGCGTTGTGGATCGCCCGCGCCGCGCTCACGTCCTGGCCGACGCGCTCGGCCTCGTCGGCCACCGCCAGCAGGGCGTCGACCGCCTCGGCCGCACCGCTGGAGAGGTCGACCGCGGCGCTGGCCCGCTCGACCCGGGCCGCCACCGCGATGTCGGGCAGGTCGAGACGTCCGGCCGCGGCCTCCGCCTCGGTCGCCCAGCGCTCGACGTCGTCGGGGCGGCGGTCGAGCATGGCGTCCTGGGCGAGCACGTGGAGCACCCGGGCCCGCTCGACGCCGTCGGGCAGATCGTCGACGCCGGCCACCAGCTCGTCCCGGCGGGCGGCACGCGCCGCGTCGTCGCCCCGCTCCCAGTGCAGCCGCAGCTCGAGCCGTCGGGCGGCCGACAACGCCTCCGCGTCGCCCGCCCGGGTCGCAACCTCCGCCTGCCGGGCGCAGTGGCCGAGCGCATCGTCGAGGAGCCCGGTCAACCAGGCTGCGCGGGCCGCGTGGGCGAGGAGCGTCGGATCGTCGGGCGCGACGGTGAGGGCCCGCTCGGCGAGGCCGAGCGCCTGGAGGCTCGACCCACCGCCGAGGTAGTCGGCGACCCCCTCGGCGGCCACCGCGAGCAGCCGGTCGGGGCAGCCGGCGCCCTCGGCGTGGCGCGCGAGCGCGGTCCAGTCACGGCTGCGGGCGGCGGTGAGCGCGTCGAGCGCGGCGGCGTGGATGTGACGGCGCTCCCGACCGAGCAGCCGGTCCGCGGTGGCCTCCCGCGTCAGGTCGTGGACGAACTCGAAGCAGTCGGTCTCCGGCTCGTCGAGGAGCCCGTCGGCGACGAGGGTGCGCAGGTGATCGATCAGCTCACCCTCGTCGAGGCCCGAGACCTCGGCGAGCAGGTCGAACCCGACGCGCCGACCGAGCACGGCGGCGGTCTCCAGCACCCGCTGGGTGCCGCGGTCGAGCTCGTCGACCTGGGCGCGGAGCAGTTCGGCGAGGTTCCACGGCAGGGGCCGGGCGGCCAGATCGTCGAGGTCGTCGGCGTCGACGCTCAGGAGGAGCTGCTCGAGGTAGAAGGGGTTGCCGCCGGTGCGGGCCCGAACGGCGGCGGCGAGGCGGTGGCCCGGCTCGACCCCGGTGACCGCCCGGATGAAGTCGGCGACCGCCGTCTCGTCGAGGTGCCCGAGGCGGAGGTGCACCAGGTCGATCCGCCGTTCGAGGCTGGGCACCAGGGACGTCAGCGGGTGCCGGTGGTCGAGCGGCCCGGGTCGGTACGTCCCGACGAGCAGCAGCGGCTCGGAGGAACCTTCGGCGAGGTCGTCGAACACGGCGACGCTCTCGGCGTCGGCCCAGTGCAGGTCGTCGAGCACGACGATCGCCGGTGCGCCGGAGACCGCCTCGCGCACGATGCCCGCGGCCCGGTTGATCCGCTCCAGCCCGGCGCTGCGGGCGTCCTCGGGACGGGCGGACCCGTCGACGTGGAACGCGAGCGCCTCGACCCGTTCGTCGCCCGGTCCGAACCGGTCGGTCAGCAGGTCGGCCACCAGGGCGAAGGCCCGGCCCGAGCTGCCGGGGTCGGCCTGCCCGGAGAGGACCCGCCTGCCGCGCGGGGCGGCGTCGATCAGCTCGCGCACGAGGCGGGTCTTGCCGATCCCCGCCTCGCCGGCGACCAGCACGACCGTGGTGCCGGGGCGGTCGAGGGCGCCGGTCAGCCGGTCGAGCGCGTCGCCGCGTCCGACCATCACCGGGCTGAGGCCGCTGCGTCCGCTCAACACCGGGTCCGAGCGTACCGAGCGGTCAGCCGACCGGGGCGGGGACGCCGGCGGCGGGGCGCCGGGGCGTGGGACGTCGGCCGCGGCGACGGGCCGCGACCGGCTCGGGGCGACCGGTGACGGGGGCCGGGGCGACCACCGGGCTCCCGACGGGACGGGCGGTGGGGCGACCGGCGGGGCGGACGGCGGCACCGGCGCGGCCGGACCGCCGGATCCAGCGGACCCGACGGCCGAGGCGCACGTCACCGATACCGCGGGCCACGCGGGCCCGGCGATCGGCGGCCAGGACATCGCGTGCATCGGGTGTCAACACGATGGACCTCCTCTCACCGCCCCCGGTACCTCCAGGAACGACACCAGTGTCATCCCCTGAACGGGTCGCGCACATCGGGAACATGACGCATCTTCGGGGGCTCCACCGACGTACGTATGTCGCCGGTCACACCGTGTTCCCCGCGGACGGTGTGCCGACGGCTACGTGCCGTCGCCCTCGGCGTCGGAGTCGCGGGGCTCGGCGTCGGAGTCGCGGGGCTCGGCGTCGACGTCGTCGTCGGTCCAGTCGGTATCGACGTCGACGTCGTCCGCGGGGACCCCGATCGCGCCGATGGCCCGGAGGTAGACGGTGCGGGCGTCGAGGACGGCGGCCACGTCGGCGTCGTCGAGGTCGGGGCGCTCCTCCTCGACCCGGGCGAGGACCCGGGCCACCGCGTCGACCTCGTCGATCACCAGGTCGACGTCGCCCTCGGCGACCTGCTCGTCGGTGAAGCGCTCGAGCGCGTCGGCGTCGGCGCGGAGGATCCAACGCAGGTCGTCGTGGGTGATGCGGCCGGCGACGGCGGCGGGGAGCCGTTCGGCGATGAAGGCGACCGCCTCCTCCATCTCGAACACCGACGGCTGGGCCCGGTCGGCGAGCAGGGCCACCTCCCGGCCGACGACGCCGAGCGCGACCGCCACCACCAGGGCGACGGCCACCAGGACGATCACGACGGCGAGCACGCTCGACACGGGCCGATCATGCCAGGGCCGCCGAGGACCGCCGTCCTCGGAGGGCGTGCCCACGGACCGCCGCCGATCGGCCATCATGACCGGACCCTCCCCCGAAACGGAGACCCCCGTTGCGAGCACTGATCACCGGCGGCGCCGGCTTCATCGGCGCCAACTTCGTCCACCGGGCCCGCGCCACGCGCCCCGACTGGCAGATCACCGTGGTCGACGCGCTCACCTACGCCGGGAACGTCGACAACCTGGCTCCGGTCGCGGACGACATCACGTTCGTCCACGGCAACCTGGCCGACGCCGACCTGGTCGACTCGCTGGTGGCCGACGCCGACGTCGTCGTGCACTTCGCGGCCGAGTCCCACAACGACAACTCACTCGACGACCCGTGGCCGTTCGTCGAGTCGAACCTGATCGGCACGTTCCGGGTGCTCGAGGCGGTCCGCCGCCACGGCGTCCGACTGCACCACATCTCCACCGACGAGGTCTACGGCGACCTCGCCCTCGACGACCCGGAGCGGTTCACCGAGTCGACACCGGTCAACCCGTCGAGCCCCTACAGCTCCACCAAGGCGGGGGCCGACCTGCTGGTGCGGGCGTGGGTCCGCAGCTTCGGCATCGAGGCGACCCTCTCGAACTGCTCGAACAACTACGGGCCCTACCAGCACGTCGAGAAGCTGATCCCCCGCCAGATCACCGGGATCATCGACGGCGTGAAGCCCAAGCTCTACGGCACCGGCGAGAACGTCCGCGACTGGATCCACGTCGACGACCACAACGACGCGGTGATCACGATCGTCGAGCGGGGCCGACCGGGCGAGACCTACCTGATCGGCGCCGACGGCGAGCGCTCCAACCGGGAGATCATCGCCCTGCTACTCGATCTGATGGACAAGCCGGCCGACTGGTTCGAGCACGTGAACGACCGCCCCGGCCACGACCTCCGGTACGCGATCGACTCGTCGAAGCTGCGCACCGAGACGGGATGGGAGCCTCGCTACCACGACATCCGGGCCGGGCTGGCGGCCACGATCGCTTGGTACCGCGAGCACGAGGACTGGTGGCGGGCCGCCAAGGGCGACACCGAAGCCCGCTACGCCCGCCTCGGCCGCTGACAACCCGCGAAACCCACACGAGGTGCCAGGAGAGCTAGCGGAAAGCGAGCGTCGTCGCGAGACGGATTCCTCGCTGCGCTCGGAACTTGCGGTGCCGTGCTTGCCGGGTCGGCCTCGCCTATCGGCTCGGCCTCCAGGCACCTCGTGTGGTTCCGAGCCGTGGGAGGTCGGGCGGTGGCAGGCTGCTGCGGTGACCCCGTCGCCCGCCCTGCTGCCCGCCGGGCCGGACGACCGGCCCTTCCTCGACGCCATGCTCGTCGAGGCGGCGTTCCCGCCCGGCACCGACCGCCCCGCCGACCCCCTCGGTGACGACCACGTCGCCCGCTACCTGGATGGTTGGCGGGGCGACGTCGACGCGACCGGGCCGGAGGTCGGCCTGGTCGCCCGCATCGACGGCCGACGGGTCGGTGCGGCCTGGACCCGGCTCCTGCCTCCGGAGCGGGCCGGCTACGGGTTCGTCGCCCCCGACGTACCGGAGCTGACCGTCGCCGTGGTCGCCACGGCGCGCGGCGCGGGCGTCGGCCGGGCGCTGGTGGCCGGGGTGCTCGACCTCGCCGCGGCGCGGAGCGTCGAGCGGGTGAGCCTCAGCGTCGCCGACGAGGTGAACCCCGGCGCCGCCGCGCTCTACCGGTCGCTCGGCTTCGAGCCCGTCGGCCGCGACGACGGCGGCTCCCTCACGATGGTCGCGACCCTCCCACGCCGCTGAACCACCCGAGGTGCCAGGCACCTCGGGTGGTTCGGAGCCGTCGGGCTAGAGGCCGATGCGCTGGGCGAGCAGCTCGCGGTGGTAGGTCGGGTCCCCGAAGAGCAGCTCCGACGACTTGGCCCGCTTGAAGTACAGGTGGGCCGGGTGCTCCCAGGTGAAGCCGATGCCGCCGTGGATCTGGATGTTCTCGGCGGTCGCGTGGAAGTAGGCCTCCGAGCAGTACGCCTTGGCGAGCGACGCGACCGACGGCAGCTCGTCGTTGAGCTCCGAGGCGCACCAACCCGCGTAGTACGCGGCGGACTTGGCCGACTCGACCTCGAGGAGCATGTCGGCGCACTTGTGCTTGATCGCCTGGAACGAGCCGATCGGGCGGCCGAACTGCACGCGGTCCTTGGCGTACTGGACGGCCATCTCGAGGCAGAACTGGGCGCCGCCCACCTGCTCGGCGGCCAGGGCCACCACGGCGAGGTCGAGCACCCGCTCGAGGGTGGCCCAGCCGCCGCCGTCGGTGCCGAGGAGCTGGGCGGGCGTGCCGTCGAAGGTGAGGCGGGCCTGCTTGCGGGTCTGGTCCATGGTGGGCAGCGCCTCGCGGGTGAGGCCCGAGGCGTCGCCGGCGACCGTGAACAGGCTGGTGCCCGCGCCCGTCTTGGCCGCCACGATGATCAGGTCGGCGGTGTGGCCGTCGAGCACGAACATCTTCTCGCCGCTGATCGTCCAGCCGTCACCGGCGGCCGTGGCCGTGGCCTCAATGCCGCTCTCGTCCCACTTGCCGTTGGCCTCCGTGAAGGCGACCGTCGCGATCGTCTCGCCGCTCGCGATGCCCGGCAGGTGGGCGGCCTTGGCGTCGTCGTCGCCGGCGTGGAGCAGCGCCTGAGTGGCGAGGGCGACGGTCGAGAAGTACGGGGCGCACAGCAACGAGCGGCCCATCTCCTCGAAGATCACGACCAGCTCGATGAACCCGAAGCCCGAGCCGCCGAACTCCTCGGGGATGGCGAGGCCCTGGAGGCCGAGCTGCTCGGCCATCTGGGACCACACCGCCGGGTCGTAGCCCGTCTCGGTGTCCATCTGCTCGCGCACCGCGGTCTCGGGGGACTTGTTCTCGAGGAACTGGCGCACGACCTTGCGCAGCTCCTCCTGCTCGTCACTGAAGGCGAAGTTCATGACCGGGATCGTGACCGACGCCGGGCCGGGCCGTCCGCCCGGGTCGCGTACACACGTGTACGCACGAGCTGGCCGCGGCTATCGTCAGCCGGATGACCAGGGAACGCTGCGTCCGGCGGCGATTCGCCGGCGATTCGCCGCCGGACACCCTCCGCCACCGAATCGGTACCGAATCGACGGCGTGCGGCCGCCACGGCGAACCGCGATGAGCGAGTCGGTCCCGATGCGGACGTTCCGGGCCCAGGCGGCGACGTACCTGCGCCGCGCCGAGGCGGGCGAGCGGATCGTCGTCACCGTCGCCGGGCGACCGGTCGCGCAGCTCGGCCCCCTCGACCCCGGCGACGGCGCCCCGACGATCGACGACCTCGCCGCCCGCGGCCTGATCGTGCCCGCCCGCCGCTCCGACCGGCCCGGGCCCGACCTCCGCCTCGACCCCTGGCCGGGCACCCGGCTCGACCGCCTCGTCGCCGAGGTCCGCTCGTGACGTCAGGCGCCGCGTGCCGCGCCGGCGCACCCGGCCGATCCAGCATCGCGCCCGGCCGATCCAGCATCGCGGTCCGCTCGTGACCCTCGCGCTCGACACGACCGCCCTGCTCGGCCGCTTCCTGACCGGCCCGCACCGGCGCGTCGTGGTCGACGCCATGGCCGCCGACCCCGTCTGGTGCGCGTCGACGCTCGCCCTCGCCGAGGCCCTCCCCCTCGTCGACCGGGTGGCGACCACCGCGGCCGACGCGGACCGCCTCCGCCGGGCCCTGCGCGACGACTGGGAGCGCATCCACGCGGTGCCCGTCGACGCGCGCTGCCTCGACCGGGCGGCCGAGCTGGCCCGGCTCCAGCCGCTCCGCACGGTCGACGCCCTCCACCTCGCCGCGGCCGACCGACTCCCGCCGCCGGTGCGGTTCGTCACGTTCGACCCCCGTCAGATCCCCGTGGCCCTCGCCCTCGGCCTAGACGTCGTCTCGACCTGACCGTGCCCGCCCCGGCGCCCGGCCGGAGCGGGTCCTAGCCGTCCGCCTCCGGCGGCAACGACCAGTCGACCGGCTCGCGCCCGGCGGCGACGAGCGCCTCGTTCGCCCGGCTGAACGGCCGGCTGCCGAAGAACCCCCGGTGGGCCGACAGCGGGGAGGGGTGGGGCGACTCGATGATCGTGTGCCTCGCCGCGTCGATCAGGCCCCGCTTGCGGCGGGCGGACGCCCCCCAGAGGATGAACACGACCCGCTCGGGCTTGGCCGCGACCGCCTCGATCACCGCGTCGGTGAAGGTCTCCCACCCCTTCCCCTGGTGCGAGGCGGCCTGGTGGGCTCGCACCGTGAGGGTGGCGTTGAGCAGGAGGACGCCCTGGCGGGCCCACGCCTCGAGGCAACCGTGGCCCGGCGGCTCGATCCCCAGGTCGTCGCGCAGCTCGGCGTGGATGTTGGCGAGCGACGGCGGGATGGTCACCCCGGGGCGGACCGAGAAGCACAGCCCGTGGGCCTGGCCGGGCCCGTGGTACGGGTCCTGACCGAGGATCAGCACCTTCACCGCCGCGTACGGGGTCAGGTGCAGGGCGGCGAACACCTCGTCGGCCGGCGGGTAGACGCGGTGGTGCCGCCGCTCGTCGTCGACGAAGCGGCGCAGGTCGGCGAAATACGGGCGATGGAGTTGTTCGCGCAGGACGGGGTTCCAGTCGGTGCGCGTCACCGCCGCCACCAACGCGCCGAGCGCGGCCGTCCGGAGCGCGGCAGCCCGGGGGTCACCGGAAGCTCGGATGTCACCGGACGAAGGTGAACGGCTCCGTGTCCTCCTCGGCCGGCACCGAGCCCTCCTCGGACAGGACGATCTCACCGCCGACGACCACCTGGAGGGCGAACGGCTCACTGACCCCGCCGCACCCGCTGTAGCTGCGCACGAACACGATGTAGGCGCCCGACGGGGCGTCGTCCTCGAAGAAGACGTTCTCGGTGTGCGAGGCGGGATCGCTCCCGCAGCCGGGGATCACGTCGACGTCCAGCTCACCACCGTTGTCGCCGGTCGTGTTGCCGAAGTAGATCTCCTCGCCGAGCGGGTCGAAGACGTGGAGGTCCAGGTCGGGATCGCCCTCCCAGCGGAGGGTGATCTGGATCTCGCCGGTGCGACCGGCGCCGAGGAGCCGCTCGAACTCGGTGCCGTCGGTGACGTCGACGACCGTGATGGAGGTCAGCTCGTCACCCGGCTCGACGACGGTCACCTGCTCGGGGTCGTAGTCGTCCCAGGCGTCGCCGTCGGTCACCTCGGTCTCGTAGCCGTCGACCTCGGGCTCGAGCAGCGGGTTGCCGCACGAGCACCGCACGCGGGGCACGCCCTGGGAGTCGACCAGCACGGCCGTGCCCGCCTGGAGCACCGCCGGGAACGACGTGGCCTCGCCGTCGGCGAAGCCGTGGTTGGTCACCCACGTGTCGGACACGAGGATCACCGGGGTGAGCCCGGTGAGGTACTGGCGGATGCCGTCGGTGGGTATGCCGAGCACCTCGGCGAAGGCGGCCGCCTTGTCCGCCTCGAGGTCGAGGAAGTCGGCGATGCCGATCGCGTCGCACACCTGGTCGTCGCGGCTGCCCCCGTAGAGGCCGGGCGTCGAACCGGCCGCCAGCAGCGCGCCGGACCCGGCCGACGCGAGGCCCTGGCGCAGGTCGGCCGCGTGGTCGAGCGCGGCGGCCGCCAGCGACGGCAGGGTGTCGGAGCTGAACGAGGCGCCGAACGGGTTCGGCCCCAGGTCGTCCACGTTCTGGAGCAGCAGCGGCTCCACCTCGATCTCGGGCTCGGTGGTGGTCGTCGTGGTCGACTCGGCCGACTCGTCGTCACCGCCCCGGGTGGCGATGACCGCGACGACGGCGCCGATGACCGCCAGGAGCGCGATCACCGACAGGACCGGCAGGAGCATCGACCGCTTCCTCGGCGGCGGCCCCGCCGGCGGATAGGTCGGTGGGCCGGGCGGGTAGCCCCCCGGCGGCACCGAACCGGGAGGCATCGCCCCCGGCGGCGGGGTGGCCACCGCACCCGGCGGCACCGCACCGGGCGGGACGGGGGTCCCCGGCGGGGGGACCGCACCCGGCGGCACCGCACCCGGCGGCACCGCGCCGGGCGCGCCCGGCGCGGGCGTCGGAGCGTTGAACGCCACCGTCGCGTCGGTACCCCCAGGGACCGACCCCGGAGCGGTGCCGGGCGGCGGCGTGGCCGGCGCGGCGGGCGGCGGGGTCGGCACCGCCCCCGGCGCCGACTCGGGCGGGTAGTAGCGGCCGTCGCTGGCCTGCCACCAGCCGGGTCCCTGCGGCGTGTCGCTCATCGGTGCTCCTGGTGGGTCGTGGGAGGGGGGCGGACCGTCCGACCGGTCAACGATAGGCACCGAGGCCCGACGCGTCGTGCGCCCCGACGCGGCCCGCGCCACGGCCCGGCACACTGGGTCCCCATGGGATCCACCGAGATCTGGGCGGCGACCGGCGTGGAGGTCCACGCCGTCGTGGTCGGCCCGTTCGAGAACAACGTCTACGTGCTGCGTTGCACCGAGACCGGCGACGCCGTGCTCCTCGACGCCGCCAACGAGCACGAGCGCCTGCTCGACCTGTGCCGGGCCCTCGGCGTACGGCGCGTGCTCGAGACCCACGGCCACTGGGACCACATCCAGGCCGTGCCGGAGTTGCGCGACGCGGGCTACGACGTCGCCGTCACCGCCGCCGACGCGGCGATGCTGCCCAGCTACGACACGACGATCGACGACGACGAGGTGATCGAGGTCGGCCGACTGCGCATGCGGGCCCTCCACACGCCGGGCCACACCCCGGGGTCGGTGTGCTTCACCGTCGACGACACCCCGCTGCTCTTCAGCGGCGACACCCTGTTCCCGGGCGGGCCGGGCAACACCAGCCTCGAGGGCGGAGACTTCCCGACGATCATGCGCTCGCTCGAGGAACGGCTGTTCGTCCTGCCCGACGAGACGCTGGTCCTCCCCGGCCACGGGGCGTCGACCACGCTCGGCGACGAGCGGCCGCACCTCGACGAGTGGCACGAGCGCGGCTGGTGACCTCCCGGCGGTGACCGGCCGGGCGGCCGCCGTGACCAGCAGTAGTGCCGGGGCACCGGCACCTCGTACCCTGACCCCATGGCCGACGCCGTCGATCCTCCCGTCCTCGAGATCGAGGATCTGCGCGCCGCCCCGACCGACGGCGGCGACGACATCCTGAACGGCGTCACCCTGACGGTGCGCCCCGGCGAGGTCCACGCGGTGATGGGCCCCAACGGTTCGGGCAAGTCGACGCTCGCCAACGTGCTGCTCGGCAGCCCCGAGTACGAGGTCACCGGGGGCACCGTCCGCTTCCGGGGCGACGACATCGCCGACTGGGGCCCCGACGCACGTGGCGCGGCCGGGATGTTCCTCGCCTTCCAGTACCCGCAGGCCATCCCGGGCGTGTCGGTGCTCAACTTCCTCCGCCAGGCCCTGTCGGCCCGCAAGGGGATCGACCTGTCGATGCTGGAGCTGCGGCTCTCGATCATGGAGTGGATGGAGCGCCTCGGCATCGACCCGTCCTTCGCCGACCGCCACCTGAACGACGGCTTCTCCGGCGGCGAGAAGAAGCGCAACGAGGTCCTCCAGATGGCGATCCTCGAACCGGAGGTCGCGATCCTCGACGAGACCGACAGCGGGCTCGACATCGACGCCCTCCGCACGGTGGCGCGCGGGGTCGAGGAGGTCCGCCGCGACCGACCCGACCTCGGCGTCGTCGTCATCACGCACTACCAGCGCCTGCTCGACGAGCTGGCGCCCGACGTGGTCCACCTGATCGTCGACGGCCGCATCGTCCTCACCGGCGGGCCGGAGCTGGCCACCGAACTGGAGGCCGAGGGCTACGGCAAGTGGACCGGTGACGCCGCATGAGCACCGACCCCCTCGACGTCGCCACCGTCCGCAAGGACTTCCCCATCCTGGGCCGCGAGGTCCGCGGGCATCGACTCGTGTACCTCGACTCGGCCAACACGTCGCAGAAGCCGCAGGCCGTCCTCGACGCGATCACGACCTACTACGAGCGCTCCAACGCCAACGTGCACCGGGGCACGTACCTGATCGCGGAGGAGGCCACCGCCGCCCTGGAGGGCGCCCGCGCCAAGGTCGCCCGGTTCATCGGCGCCGACCGGGCCCGACAGGTCGTGTTCACCAAGAACGCCACCGAGGCGCTCAACCTGGTCGCCAAGGAGTGGGGCCGGGCCCACCTCCGCGAGGGCGACCCGGTCGTCATCACCGAGCTCGAGCACCACGCCAACATCGTCCCCTGGCACCAGCTCCGCGCCGAGGTCGGCATCGAGCTGCGCTGGATCCCGGTCGGTCCCGACGGCCACCTCGACCTGACCGACCTCGACCGCCTGCTCGACGGGGCCAAGGTGCTGTCGTTCGCGGCGATGTCGAACGTGCTCGGCACGCTCACCCCGGTCGAGCGCCTGGTCGCCGCCGCCCGCCGGGTCGGGGCCCTGGCCGTGATCGACGCCAGCCAGTACGTGCCCCACATGGCCACCGACGTCGCCGCGTGGGGCGCCGACCTCGTCGCCTTCACCGGCCACAAGATGTGCGGTCCCACCGGCATCGGCGTGCTGTGGGGCACCGAGGAGGTCCTCGACGCGACGCCTCCGTTCCTGAGCGGCGGCGAGATGATCCTCAACGTCACCAAGGAGGGGTTCACGGCCAACGAGCTCCCGTGGAAGTTCGAGGCCGGTACCCCGCCGATCGCCGAGGCGGTCGGGCTGGGCGCGGCGGTCGACTACCTGTCGGGCCTCGGCATGGAGGCCATCCGCGAGCACGAGGTCGCGCTCACCGGATACGCCCTGCGCACCCTCGCCGACCGCTTCGGCGACGAGGTGGTCGTGCACGGCCCGTCCGAGCCCGCCGAGCGGGGCGGGGTCCTGTCGTTCTCGGTCGGCGACATCCACCCCCACGACCTCACCCAGGTGTTCGACGAGCGCGGCGTGTGCGTCCGCGCCGGCCACCACTGCGCCAAGCCGCTGATGAAGGTCCTCGGCGCCAGCGCCACCGCGCGAGCATCGCTGTACGTCTACAACGACACCGACGACGTCGACGCGCTGGCCGAGGCCATCGCCGCCGCGTCAGACTTCTTCGCCCCCTGACCCGCTCCCCCACCCGTCCCCCTCCACCCACCGAACGAAGCGCACGATGCCCGGACTCGAAGACCTCTACCGAGAGATCATCCTCGATCACTACCGCAGCCCGCGGAACCGGGGTGAGCTCGAGGTGCCGCCGGCGACGCGCACCGAGGGCTTCAACCCGCTGTGCGGCGACGAGGTCGTGGTCTACGTGCAGATGGACGGCGACCAGCTCGACGAGATCCGCATCGCCGGCCAGGGCTGCTCGATCAGCCAATCGTCCGCGTCGATGATGAGCGCGGCGGTCAAGGGCCGGACCCGGGCCGAGATCGAGGAGCTGACCCGGGCCTTCAAGGCGATGATGTCGATCCACGAGTCCACCCTCGAAGGCGGCGAGGAGGTCGAGGTCGAGGCGCCCACGGCCGACCTCGGCGACCTGGCCGCCCTCCAGGGCGTCGTGAAGTTCCCGGTCCGCATCAAGTGCGCCACCCTCTCGTGGAACACCCTCGCCGAGGCGCTCGGCGGCGATCGCGACGACCGGGCGGAGGCCGAGTAGGTGGCGGTGGGTGACCCGGTGATCGACAGCGGCGCGGTGGACGCCGTCCTCTTCGACATGGACGGCGTGCTCACCGACACCGCCGCCACCCACATGACCGCGTGGACGCGGCTGTTCGACGAGGCGCTGCCCGCGGTCTCCGGCCGCGACCAGGAGCCCTTCACGCCCGAGGACTACCGCCGCCTCGTCGACGGGCGGGCGCGCATCGACGGCGTGGTCGCCGTGCTCGCCGACCGCGGCATCGACCTACCGCTCGGCTCGATCGACGACCCGCCGGGCACCGGCACCGCCTGGGCGCTCGCCAACCGGAAGAACCAGTACTTCCACGAGGCGATCGAGGCCGGCGGGGTCGACAACTTCCCGAGCTCGATCGCCCTGCTCGACGCGGTCCGGGCCCGGCGGGTGGCCACCGCGGTCGTCACCGCCAGCCGCAACCGGGCCGAGATCCTCGAGTCCGCCGGCCTGGCCGACCGCTTCGACGCCACCGTCGACGGCACCGACATCGAGGACCTCGGTCTCCCCGGCAAGCCCGATCCGGCGACGTTCCTGGAGGCGGCTCGCCGCCTCGGCACCGACCCGGGCCGGGCGGTCGTCATCGAGGACGCGGTCTCCGGCGTGGCCGCCGGGCGGGCCGGCGGGTTCGGCCTCGTCATCGGCGTCGCCCGTCACGACGACCCCGAGGCACTGAGGGACGCCGGCGCCGACGCCGTCGTCGCTGACCTGGCCGAGGTGAAGGTCCGCTAGTGGGCGGTGGCGGCGCGCCGGTCAACGACCCAGGCCTCGTCGCCCGCACCGGCTGGGAGTTCGACTTCGTGGGCGTCCACCCCGAGGTCGAGGGTCGGCGCGAGGCGCTCTGCACCCTGGGCAACGGCTACCTCGGCACCCGCGGCGCGGCACCCGAGTCGGTCGCCGACGACGTCCACTACCCCGGCACCTACGTCGCGGGCATCTACAACCGGTTGACCACCGAGCTGGCCGGGGCGCGGATCGTCCACGAGAGCCTCGTCAACCAGCCCAACTGGCTGCCGCTCACCTTCCGGGCCGCCCCGGCGCGACCCTCCGACGGCCGCCCCGGCCCCTGGTTCGCCCCCGACACCGCCACGGTCGAGGACCTGCGCCAGACCCTCGACATGCGCCACGGGATGCTGCGGCGCCGACTCCGCGTGCGCGACGACGAGGGCAGGGTGACGACGATCGACGAGCGACGGCTGGTGTCGATGGCCGACCCGCACCTCTGCGCGATCGAACAGGTGATCACCCCGGTCAACTGGTCGGGCCGCCTGGAGGTCAGGTCGTCGCTCGACGGTCGGGTCGCCAACACCAACGTCGCCGAGGACCGCCTCCTCGCCAACCGCCACCTGACCACCGTCGACGTCGGCTGGAGCGAGGGTGGCGTCGACTGGCTCGAGGTCGACACGTCGTGGTCCCACGTCCGCTGCGGCCTCGCCGCCCGCACCCACGTGATCGCCGAGGGCCCGGTGCGGATCCGCTTCGACTCCACCAACACGCCCGACGTCGTGGAGCGGGTGCTCACGTGCGACGCCGCCGAGGGTCGTCCGGTCACCGTCGAGAAGGTCGTCGCCATCTACACGAGCCGCGACGCGGCGGTCGGTCGACCCGTCCAGTCGGCGCGCGACGCGGTGACGTGGGCCGACGACTTCGAGATCCTGCGGATGCTGCACGAGCTGGCCTGGAAGCACCTCTGGGAGCTGTGCGAGATCGACGTGACCGAGGCCGACACGAACGACGACGGCTCGCCGTGCCAGGACGTGATCGCCGCCGTCCGCCTCCACGCGTTCCACGTGCTCCAGTCCGCCGCGCCCCACGTGCGCGACCTCGACGTGAGCGTCACCGCCCGCGGCCTGCACGGCGAGGGCTACCGGGGCCACATCTTCTGGGACGAGCTGTTCGTCTTCCCGTTCCTCAACCTGCGCTTCCCCGACACGACCCGTGCCCTGCTCCGCTACCGGGCCCGCCGGATGCCCGCCGCCCGCCGCCAGGCCCGCGAGCTGGGCCACATCGGGGCCCGGTTCCCGTGGCAGTCGGGCAGCGACGGCTCGGAGGAGACCCCGAGCCAGCTCTGGAACCCCCGCTCGGGCCGCTGGATGCCGGACAACTCGCGGCGCCAGCACCACGTCGGCCTGGCGGTCGCGTGGAACGTCTGGCAGTACCAGCAGGCGAGCGGCGACTACCGCTACCTCCTGGAGCACGGGATCGAGCTGCTGGTCGAGCAGGCCCGGTTCTGGGCCGGGCTCGCCGAGCGGGGCGACGACCGCCGCTACCACATCCGCGGCGTCATGGGCCCCGACGAGTACCACGACGGATACCCCGACGCGCCCGGCCACGGCGTCGACGACAACGCCTACACCAACGTCCTGGTGGGCTGGCTGCTCCAGCGGGTCCTCGAGCGCTACCACCGCCGCACCCCGCACGTCGCCGAGACCCAGCTCTGGGAGCGCCTCGGCGTCACCGACGCGGAGGCCGAACGCTGGCACCGCATCGCCACGCGCCTCCACGTGCCGTTCCACGACGGGATCATCAGCCAGTTCGCCGGGTGGGACGAGCTGTCCGAGATCGACTGGGACGACTACCGCGAGCGCTACGGCAACATCGGCCGCCTCGACCTGATCCTCGAGGCCGAGGGCGACAGCACCAACCGCTACAAGCTGGCCAAGCAGGCCGACGTCCTGATGCTGCTCTACCTGATGTCGCCCGAGGAGCTGTGCGAGCAGCTGGTGTCGATGGGCTACGAGTGCGACGCAGTGATGCTCGACGCGACCGTCGACTACTACATCGCCCGCACCGCCCACGGCTCGACCCTGAGCCGCATCGTGTACGCCTGGGTCCTGGCCCGGGTCGATCCGGAGCGGTCCTGGGAGCTGTTCCGCGAGGCGCTCGCCGCCGACATCGACGACACCCAGGGCGGCACCACCCCCGAGGGGATCCACCTCGGGGCGATGGCGGGCAGCCTCGACCTGCTCCAGCGCGGCTACAGCGGCCTCCAGCTCAAGGGCAACGAGGTGTGGTTCGACCCCCAGCTCCCCGCCGGGCTCACCCGCCTCGCGTTCGACCTGGTGCACCGCGACCGCAACCTGCGGGTGGCGATCACGCGCGAATCGATCTCGGTCGCGCTCGAGCGCGGTGCCCGGCTCACCGCCGCGATCGGCGTGCGCGGCGCGCTGCACCACATCGCCGCGGGCGAGGTCCTCGAGGTAGCCCTCGGCTGAGCGGGCGCCGGTACTAGTCGGCGGCGAAGGGCCCGGGACCGAACGGGTCCTCGGGGGTGGGGTCGAGGTCGGCCATCGTGGTCGAGCCGAACACGTCGACCGGCCGGGGCCCGGAGGCCACCTCGTCCTCGGGGCGGAGCCACGCGGCGTAGCCGTCCTCCTCGAGCCGGTCGGCCAGCTCGGGGCCGCCGCTGTCGCGGATCTCGCCCCGCACCAGGATGTGGACCCGATCGGCGTGCAGTTCGTGGAGCACCCGCGTGTAGTGGGTGATGCACAACACGCCGAGGCCCTCCTCGGTGGCCGCCTCGACCCGGCGGGCACAGGCGCGCAGGGCGTCGACGTCGAGACCCGAGTCGAGCTCGTCGAGCACCGCGAAGCGCGGCGCGAGCACCCCGAGCTGGAGGGTCTCGTTGCGCTTCTTCTCCCCTCCGGAGAGGTCGACGTTGAGCGGCCGGTCCAAGAAGCGCTCGTCGAAGCCGATCCGCTCGGCCTCGGCCGCCATGAGGGCCGGCAGCTCCGAGACGTCGCGGCCGGTGCCGTCGAGCGCGGCCGTCAGCGAGTCGAGCAGCGACACGCCGGGCACCTCGGTCGGGTACTGCATGACGAGGAACAGCCCGGCCCGGGCCCGCTCCCACGTGGGCAGGGCGAGCAGGTCGACCCCGTCGAGGGTGACCGTCCCGCCGGTGACCCGGTAGCCGGGTCGGCCCATCAGGACGTGCGAGAGCGTCGACTTCCCCGCCCCGTTGGGGCCCATCACGGCGTGGACCTCGCCGGCGCGGACGGTCAGGTCGACACCGCGGAGGATCTCCCGCCCCTCGACCTCGGCGCGGAGGCCCTCGATCACCAGCTCAGCGGTCACGGGACCTCCACGTACACGTCGTCGCCCTCGATCGTCACCGGGAACACCGGCACCGGGCGGGTCGCCGGCAGCATCGACGGCTCGCCGGTCAGCAGCGAGAACGCCGATCCGTGCTTCCAGCACTCGATCTCGAGGCGTTCGCACAGGACCTCTCCCTCCGACAGCGAGATCCGCTGGTGGGAGCAGGTGTCGCCCACCGCGTGGACGTCGTCGCCCACGCGGACGACCGCGATCGGGTGGCCGTCGACCTCGAAGCGGCGCGCCGCGCACGGCTCGAGATCGTCGAGCGCGCACAGGCGGTGCCGGATCGTCACGACGCGACCCCCGCGCCGACCTGGCGATCGAGGCGGTCGGCGATCGCGTCGGCCACCTCGGCTAGCACCGGTGCCGGCGCCGGGAACCGGGCCAGGACCTCGGCGAAGAACCCCGACACGACCAGCCGCTCGGCCACCTGCGGCGGCACCCCACGGCTCTCGAGGTAGAAGCGCTGGTCGACGTCGATCGGCCCGACGGTCGACGCATGGCTGCACCGCACGTCGTTGTTCTGGATCTCCAGGTTGGGCACCGATTCGGCCCACGCCTCGTCGCTGAGCTTCAGGTTCCGGTTCGTCTGGTACGCGTTGGTCCCCCGTGCCGTGGGCCGGACGGTGATCAGGCCGGTGTAGATCGAGCGCGACCGCCCGCCGACGGCCCCCTTGAACAGCAGGTCGGAGTGGGTGTCGGGGGCGACGTGGTCCTGGAACGTGCGGAAGTCGAGGGTCTGGTCGCCCTCGCCGAAGTAGGCGGCGAGCAGGTCGCCCGACGCGCCCCGGCCCTCCAGGCGGCAGTCGGTGCGCAGCCGGGCGTACTCGCCGCCGAGGGCGGCGTGGGCGGAGACCAGCCGGCTCTCCTGCCCGACGCGGGCCGTCACCGATCCGATCTGCCACATCCCGACGGGGAGGCGCTGGATCGCGGTGTGGGCCAGGCGGCCCCGGGTGGCGACGTCGAGCTCGACGACCGGCAGGACCAGGGCGTCGTCGACGGTGGCGGACTGCTGCTCGACGACGGTGAGCTCGGCGTCCTCGCCGACCGAGACGGCGAGCCGCGGGGCGCTGAGCCCGCGGGCGACGGTGGCGATCGTGCGCACCAGCACCGGCGCGGCGACGGTCACGCCGCGGTCGACCGAGACGGTGACGGCGGCGGGCGCCAGGGCGATCGCCCAGTCGACCAGCGCGTCGGGCGCGTCGCCGAGCACCGAGCCCGCGCCGGCCCCGTCGGTCGTGACGGTGACGGCCGGGTCGCGGACGTCGATCGACGCGACCCACCCGTCGACGACGGTGACGACGGCGGCCCACTCGTCCTCGGGGTCCCCGGCCGTGGGCGCGGAGGCCGCCGAGGCCGCGCCGTCGGGCGCGGCGAGGACGGGCGCGTACCGGTCGAGGTCGAGCTCGTCGATCCGGCTGTAGCGCCACTCCTCGACGTCGGGAGACGGGAGCCCGGCGGCACGGGCCCGCTCGGCGGCCGCGTTCCGGAGGGCGGTATCGCCCGGCAGGGCGGCGACGTCGTCGGCGGTGGGGCTCAGCGGGCTGCTCCGGTCGTGCGGTCGGCGGTCGACCGGCCCCGCGGTCGGGGAACGGCCGACCGACCAGCGTACCGGCCGTCCCCACCCGGGCCCCACCCCGCCCCCGTCCCTCTCTAGATACTGGGTATTGACTACTGAGCATCTAGGCCGTACGCTGCGGACATGTCGGTTCCCGACGGGCTGCTCGCCCTCCTCCGCGACGAGCCGAAGCACGGCTACCAGCTCGCCGCCGAGTTCTCCGAGCGCACCGCCGGGCGTTGGACGCTCAACACCGGGCAGGTGTACACGACCCTCGACCGCCTGGCCCGGGACGGCTTCGTCGAGCCCGACGGCACCGTCGACCCCGACGACGCCCGCCGCCGCCGCTTCCGCCTCACCGCCACCGGCGTCGAACGGGTCGAGCGCTGGCTCCGCGAGCCGCCTGCCGGCGTCGCCCACCGCGACGAGCTGGTCCTCCGGGTCCTCCTGACCGCGGCCGCCTCTCCCGCGAGCGCCCTGACCGTCATCGACGACCAGCGCAGCGCGCTCGTCGGACGGCTCCAGTCGATCCGCCGGTCCGCCCGCTCCGAGGACGGTGCCGACGACCTGATCTCCCGGATGGCGGCCGACGCCGCCGCCGTCCGGGTCGAGAGCGATCTGCGCTGGCTCGACCTGTGCGAGGAGCGCATCCGCCACCACCAACCCCTTGGGGAGGGACCCCGATGACCACGCCCACCGAGACCGATCCCGCCGGGACGGCGCACGGCCCGACGGCCGACCCGCCCTCGGGCCCCGTGCTCGTCCTCGACCACGTGACCCTCGACCGGCCCAGCGGCCGCACCACCGTCCGCGCCCTCGACGACCTGAGCCTCGCCGTCTCCGCCGGCGAGCTGGTCGTGATGATGGGCCCCTCCGGCTCGGGCAAGTCGAGCGTGATCGACGTCGCCGGCGGGCTGGTGCGGCCGACCGACGGGGCCGTCTGGTTCGACGGCGAGGCGGTCCGGCCCGACGACCTCGCCGCCTGGCGACGCCGTCGGCGCCAGGCGATCGGCCTGGTGCACCAGCGCCTCAACCTGATGCCGGGCCTGTCGGTCCTCGACAACGTCGCCCTGCCCCTGCTCCTGGAGCACGAGCGGGTGGGCCGGGCCCACGATCGGGCCCGCGCCGCGCTCGCCCGGGTCGGCCTCGCCGACCACGCCTCCCGGCCCCCCGAGGACCTGTCCGGCGGAGAGCGTCAGCGGGTGGCCATCGCCCGGGCGGTCGTCGGCGAGCGGCGCCTCGTCCTGGCCGACGAGCCGACCGCCGCGGTCGACACGGTCACCGCCGAGGGGATCGTCGAGCTGCTCGGCCGCCTGGCGGCCGACGGCGTCGCGGTCCTCATGGCCACCCACGACTCCCGCCTCGCCGGGTGGGCCGACCGCGTGGTGTTCCTGCGCGACGGCCGCATCGCCGAGCGCCGGGGCACCGGCCAGGACGTGGTGGAGGAGGTCCGATGATCCGTCTGGCCGCCCTCCTCGTCCGCGACGACCTCCGCACCGAGCCGGCGCGCGCGGCGATCACCGCCCTCCTCCTCACGGTCGCCGGCCTGGTGACCGCGACCGGTGTCGACGTCGTGCTGGCGTTCGTCGTCGGCCTCACCATCGCCGCCGCGGCCGCCGCCGGCGCGGTCGGCGCCCACGAGCACCGCCTGTCGGTGCTCGACCGCAACGGTGCCGGGCTCGGCCCGTCGCTGCTCACCGCGGTCGGCACGATCCTGCCCCCCGCCGTGGTCGCCCTCGCGCTGACCGGCGTCGCCGCCGGGCCGCTCGCCGCCGCCCTCGACCGGACCGCACCCACCCTCGGCGACCTGGCCGCGGTGACGCTGCTGGGCCCGATCGTCGCCACCGCCGTGGCCACCTGGGCCCTGACCCCCCGCCGACCGTGGGGGGCCCTCGGGTGGACCCTCGTCGTCCTCCTCGTGGTGGTCTCGGCGCTCACCGTCGTCGTACCGCTGGTGGTCGCCGCGGTGGTCATCGGCCGCTGGGCGGCGAACACCCGCAGCCGGTGGCGCACCCCGGCCGTCGCCGCCCTCACCGTCGTGTCGATCCTCACCCTCGCCGGCATCGCCGCCTCGCTCGGCGGGTCGACCACGTTCTTCGACCTCGGGCTCGGCCTCGTCGTCTGCACCGTGCCGCTCGTCGCCGCCCTCGCCTACCTCGGCAGCACCACCGTGGCCGGCCTGGCCGCGCTGACGTCCCGCACCGGGCCGACCGCCCGCCTGGCGGGCGCGACGATCGCCGCCCGGCGGCGCCAGCTCGGCGCCCTCGCCGCGGCCGTCGGCGTGCTCGCCGCCGCCGCCGGGGCCGAGGGGGTCGTCGGCGCCAGCTTCGGCGAGCGGGAACGCCGCCGCCTCGACGCCCCACCGGTGTACGTGGGGCGGGCCGGGACCGACCCCGGTCAGGTGATCGTGGTGACGTCGTGGGCCGAGCCGGACCAGGCCGCGACCGCCGTCGCCACCGCCCGCGCCGACCACCCGACCGTCCCGGTGGTCGCCATCGACCGGCTCGGCCGCGGTGGCACCCAGACGGTCCCCAACCGGGCAGCCTCCCAGGGCTTCTTGGACTTCAGCCCGCTGGTCGACCCGGCGCCGACGGTCCAGGTGTCGGGCGAGCGCACCCCGAACTGGGTCGGGGTCGCCAGCGCGGAGGACCTCCGCGCCCTCGGGCTCGACGACGCCGCCGACGCGATCGCGGCCGGCCAGGTCGCCGTGCTCAACGACACCGTCGGGGTCGTCGCCGGCCACGTGACGGTACGCACGCACATCGCCAACGACCTGACCGACGACCAGGCCGGCCGGGGCGAGGACGTGCGCCTCCCCGCCGTGCGGATCGACCTCGACGAGCCGGCCCTGCTCCTGCCCGGCGCCGTCATGGGGCCCGAGGTGGCCGCCGGCCTCGACGAGGACCTCACGCCCGCCCGCATCGTCGTCGGGGGGCACGGCTCGTCCGCCGACGATCCGGAGGTGGTGGCCGCCTTCCAGCAGGTCCACCGCGACACCCGGCCCACCCTCGCCCCCGAGACCGACCTCGCCGTCGACTTCGACGGTGACGGGTACTGGGACCGGGGTCGCGTCGAGCTGGAGGTGACCCCGACGGCCGGTTCGTACGCGTACGAACGGCACCGCGGGTCCCGCCAGAACGACGTGCCGATCCTCTCCGACACCGCGGCCGAGGGTCGGGAACGGCTGATCGGGCTGGCGGGGCTGGCCGTCCTGGTCACCCTGGCCGCCACCGCCCTCACCCTCGCCCGGTCCAGGGGTGAGGACGCCCTGCTCGAGGTGCAGGGCGCCCCGGCGGCGTTCCGGGTGCGGACCGCCGCCGTGCAGGCCGCGGTCGTCGCGGCGGCGGGGTCCGTGCTCGGCCTCGTCGCCGGCATCGGCATCCCGGTGATCGCCATGGCGGTCTACAACGGCCGGAACCACGAATGGCCCCTCCTCGACGTGCCGATCGTCGTCCCCCCGCTGGTGATCGCGGTCATGGTCGCCCTGCCGGTGGTCGCCGCCGCGCTGGCCGCCGTCATCGTGTGGGCCCGACCCCGCCCGTCGACGCGACTCCTCGCGGACGCCGCGGCCTGAGCGCCGACCTCACGGCCTGGGGCGGCGGGCCCCGTGCCGAGGACTCCGTGCCGAGGACTCCGGGCCGCGGGCTCGGGCGGGGACCTCAGCGGCGGCGCCGGAACAGGCGCCGCCACCGGCCCCCGTCGGCCCGGCGGGCCGACCGCGTCCGTTCGGCCTCGACCTCGCGGAGCGCGTCGGGGGCCGCGGCGTTGACGATGTCCTCGGCCGCGTCGAGCAGGGCGGCGATCTCGTCGCCCCGCTCGTCGAGCCCAGGAGGCTCGTCCGGGGTGACCGGCGTGATCAGCGAGCCGTGGCTCCAGTTCACGTCGGCCAGGCGCGGCTGGAACGCCGGGCAGCCGTCGGGGCAGCGCCACGGTGCCTCGGGCGCGAGGTCGAGGTCGCACTTCCGCACCGTCTCGCCGTTGCGGTAGGTGCGGGACTCGAAGAACTTGCAGTCCTGGCGCATCGGCACCGGATCAGTCTGCCGCCCGCCCGACCGCGAACGATGTCGCCGTGACCGGGCCGGTGGTACGAGCGGCGACCGCGCCGGAGCCGCCCTCGGGCGACGGCACGGTGGCGGCCGCCACCGGCGTCGCCATGCCGTCGGCCCCCCGTCGGGCGATCACCCGGATCGTGCCCGAACCCGCCGCCAGCAGCGCGACGCCGAAGAGGGTCGACCCGAGCGCCTCCAGGACCTCCTCGTAGATCTGGAGCGCCGGGTGGACGAGCGTGTCGCCGTCCCACTGGAGGAACTCGAGCACCTGCGACACGGCCCAGCAGGCGCCGCCGAGGGCCATCACGACCTGTGACCGCACCGGCAGGGAACGGAGGACGACGAGGCCGCCGATCGCGCCGAGGACGAAGACCGGCAGGTACAGGATCTGCCAATCGATCCCGGTGCGCTCCAGGCGCTCGTGGATCACGAACATCTCGTCGGTGCCGAGGAAAGCGAGGAAGGCGCCGAACCCCAACATGAGCCGGCGCCGCGGCTCGTCGAACAGGAACCCGTGGAGAACCGTCAGGACCCCCGCGATGCCGAGGAACGCGCCGGAGAAGTACGCGTAGGTCCGGTACTCGCCGTCCCACGGGCTGCCGGGGCCGGTCGGCATTCCGTAGCGCACGACGTGCACCGCGATGATCAACCCGCAGGCACCCAGGTACAGCACCGCCTGGGCCGCCGGCCGATCGCGCAGAGAGCCCAGCAGGGACTCGGCACGCTCGAATCGTCCGAACCGCATGGTCCGCTCCCCCCTCCCACCAGCCGTGGGGTGGGATCGGAGCCATGGTCGCGCCGGTTCACGCGGCGGTCAACCGCCGTTCACCGCCTGGCCATCCGGGTCAGCCGACGCTGCCCTCCATCTGGAGCTCGATCAGGCGCGACCACTCGACCGCGTACTCCATCGGGAGCGTGCGGGTGACCGGTTCGATGAAGCCGTTGACGACCATCCCCATCGCCTGCTCCTCGGTGAGCCCCCGGCTCATCAGGTAGAAGAGCTGCTCGTCGGCGACCCGGCTGACGGTGGCCTCGTGGCCGATGCGGGCGTCGTGCGACCCGACCTCCATGTAGGGGTACGTGTCGCTGACCGAGTCGGGGTCGAGGATCAGGGCGTCGCACTGGACGTGGCTCTTGCAGCCGTAGGCGTCGTCCTCGACCCGGACCAGGCCGCGGTAGGACGTGCGCCCGCCGTGGCTGGAGATCGACTTGGACACGATCTTCGAGCTGGTCTCGGGGGCGGCGTGGACCATCTTCGCTCCCGTGTCCTGGTGCTGGCCCGCCCCGGCGTAGGCGACCGACAGGACCTCACCGGTGGCCTTCGGGCCGACCAGCCAGACCGCGGGGTACTTCATCGTCAGGCGGCTGCCGATGTTGCCGTCGATCCACTCCATGTGGCCCTCGGCCTCGACCCGTGCCCGCTTGGTGACCAGGTTGAACACGTTGTTCGACCAGTTCTGGATGGTCGTGTAGGTGACCCGGGCCTGCTCCTTGACGACGATCTCGACGACCGCGCTGTGCAGGGAGTCCGACGTGTAGGTGGGCGCGGAGCAGCCCTCGATGTAGTGGACCTTCGAGCCCTTGTCGGCGATGATCAGCGTGCGCTCGAACTGGCCCATGTTCTCCGCGTTGATGCGGAAGTAGGCCTGAAGGGGCATCGACACCTCGACGCCCGGCGGCACGTAGATGAACGACCCGCCGGACCAGACCGCCGAGTTGAGCGACGCGAACTTGTTGTCGTTCATCGGGATCACGGTGCCGAAGTACGGCTTGACCAGTTCCGGGTGCTCCCGGAGGGCGGTGTCCATGTCGCAGAAGATGACGCCCTGCGCCTCGAGGTCGGCACGGTTCCGGTGGAACACGACCTCGGACTCGTACTGGGCGGTCACGCCCGCGAGGTACTTGCGCTCCGCCTCGGGGATGCCCAGCTTCTCGTAGGTGTTCTTGATCGAGTCGGGCAGCGCGTCCCAGCTGTCGACCTGCCCCTCGGTGGGCTTGATGTAGTAGTAGATCTGGTCGAAGTAGATCTCCGACATGTCTCCGCCCCAGTTGGGCATCGGGCGGCGCTGGAACCGGCGGTAGCTGTTGAGCCGGAAGTCGAGCATCCAGTCGGGCTCGCCCTTCATCCACGACATCTCGCGGATGATGTCCTCGTTGAGGCCCCGACGGGGCTTGAAGACGTAGTCCTCCTCGTCGGCCCAACCGAGCTTGTAGCGACCGAGGTCGAGATCCTGGACGGCCATGAGCGGCGTTGCCCTCCCGGGCGTCGTCGAATTTCTACGGTCCCGAGCGTAGCAACCCGACGCGCGGGCTCCTCAGGGCGCGTCGGTTTCCGCGTCCAGCCGAACCGCGACGACCCGCTCGTCGGTGCCGCGGACCAGCGTGACCTCGATCGTCAGGTCGTCACCCCGGTCCTGGACGCCGGCGCCGGCGGCGTCGAGCGCGTCCCAGAGCTGATCGACGGTCGCGACCGGCGCTCCGTCGACCGCGGTGATCAGGTCGCCCTCGGCGATCCCGGCGGCGGCCGCCGGGGTGCCCGGCACGACGTCGTGGACCAGGAGGCCATCGAGGTCGGGCAACCCGACGCGGCGTCGTGCCCGGGCCGCCTTCGGCCCGGGCACGATCACGACACCCAGCACCCGGGAGCGGGGGCTGCGGCCCTCCAACAGGGCGTCGACCCGACCGCGGAGGTCGGTGTCGGTCGGCAGGGCCAGGTAGAAGCCGTCGCCGAGGCGGTGGGTGTTGATGCCGGCCAGACGGCCATCGCCGTCGACGAGGGGACCGCCCGAGGACCCGCGGGCCAGCGGCGCGGTGTGCTCCACCGCGCCCTGGACGCGGCGCCCCCGGGGCCCGCGGAACGTCCGGTCGACGCCCGAGACGAAGCCCGGGGTCACCCGGGTGCCGCCCCGACCCCGCCCGACGGCGAACACCGCGTCGCCGGGGCCGAGAGGGTCGTCGCGCCACGGCAGGGCGGCGACGTCACCGGTCGGGACGTCGAGGACGACGACGTCGTGGTCGGCGTCGACGCCCACCACCGCCCCCTGGTGCCGGGTGCCGTCGGCGAAGCCGACCTCGGTCGTCCGATCCCTCAGGTTGTGGGCGCTGGTCAGCACCCGGTTGGCGCCGACGACGATCCCCGTGCCCCGCGGGTCACGGCCGATCGAGACGGTGCCGGGCGCGGCCCGATCGTGGGCCCTTCGGGTGGCGGCGGCGATCTCGGAGAGGGCGGACACGGGCGGCTCCGTTCGCTTGTGACTTGCGATGTGCAAGTCACCTTACGCCGCTGGACGCGTCGCGCGCCGTCCGCGGGCGAAGATGGGGCGGTGAGCCCGCGTCGTCCCCCGTCCCCCGGCTCCCCCGGCTCCCCCGGCCCCCCGGGCCCACCTGCCGACCTGGTGCGCGCCGTCGAGCGCGTGGGCGACCGGTGGATCCTGCTCATCGTCGCCGCGCTGATGGACGGACCGCGCCGCTTCGGCGACATCGGAGACGGACTCGGCGTCGCCCCCAACATCCTCACCGCCCGCCTGCGCCAGCTCGAGGACGACGGGCTGGTCGTGACCCGGGCCTACAGCCAGCGACCCGTGCGCCACGAGTACGTGCTCACCGGCGCCGGGCGCGACCTCGCCGGGGCGCTGACCCAGCTGTCGGACTGGGGCGCCCGGCGGCGGGGACGCTCCGGTCCCGCGCCGTACCACTCGCGCTGCGGCACCCGGTTGGAGCTGCGCCCGTGGTGCCCGACGTGCGGGCGTACCGTCGGCGACGACGAGGCCGCCGACTCCTACCTGGTCTGAGGGGGGCCCGGCGGCGGACCGGGTCCGGCGGCGAACGGTGTCCGACGGCGCCGCGCGGCCGACGTCAGGTCAGCCCGTGGTAGCCGGGCACCTGGGCGTGCGGCGTGTCCAGGTACACCTTCGCCTCGGGGTTGCCCGAGAAGCGGCCGTGGCTCCACCGGATCTCTACGTGGCCGCGGGTGGTGACGTCGACACCGGCGTCCCGGTCGGCGACCGACGCCTGCCAGCGCACCACCGCCTGGCCGGCGGGCTCGGGCCACACCTCGAACGCCTTCAGCCGGTAGCGCTGCTGCCAGTCCCACGGGGTGTCGATGCGGAGACGCATGGGGCTCGACGCCGACGCCCCGAGCACGAAGTACGGGGCACCCCCGAGGCGGAGCAGCCGCCAGAGGAGGCGCTCGCGCTCCGCCCGGTCACCAAGGGTCGCCGCCCACCGGTCGGCGGACCGCTCCGCGACGGCCCGGGCGAGCGCGGCGTAGGCATCGTCGAGCGGGGCGGGCAGCGAGCGGCCGAGGGCGCCCTTGAGCAGGTCGCGTCCCGAGCGGGCGAGGTCGGTGACCCTCGCGGGCAACAGGTCGCGGCCGGCGGCGTCGAGGACGTCCGCCCCCGCATCGGTCAGCCCGCGGCGCGCGGCGTCGTAGAACGCCTGGAGCTCGTCGCCGGCCACGTGACCGAACCAGTCCACCGCCTTGGCGGACGCCCCGGCGAGGCCCCCGTCGAAGAGGCCGGCGGGCGCGACGTTGTGGAGCACCTTCGACAGGTACTTGCACGACACGAGGTAGACGCGATCGATCCGTAGGTCGGCCGGCACGTCGTTCACGAGCGGGAGCCGGTCGGGCCCCTTCCACTCGATGCGGGCCGGCACCCGGCTGCGCAGGCCCTCGTCGGCCCGGAGGAACGCGAGGCCGTTCTCCCACGCCCGACGGAAGTCCGCGTCGTGCTCGCCCGCGGCCCGGGCCGCGGCCAGACGGTCCCACACGCCCCCCGCCACGCCGACGAGCTCGGCCGGCCGACGCTCGAGGGCCCAGTCGAGGTCGCCGAGGCCGAGCATGGCGAGACCCGTCGTGATCTCGGTGATCTCGGTTCGCAGGGGAGGCATGGGGGCGCAGCGTCGCGCGGCGGGGGGTGCTCGGTCGACGGTGGGGGGTCGAGCGTCGCGGCTCGGGTGGACCGATGGCGGGCGGGGACACCGACGCGCCGCTGACGGGCGGATGGCGGGAGCTGCGCAAGGCGGGCTCGGGCCACCCCCGGGCGACGCTCAGCCCTCGACCGGCCGTCCGTAGCGACGCCGGAGGATCACCCGCAGCTCCTCGAGCGCGTCGGGGTGATCGCAGAGATCGCTACGCAGGTACATCGCCTCGCCCTGGTCGAGGACCTGGAGCGACGCGAAGTAGAGCTCGTGGGTGCCGGCCAACCGCCCCTCGATCCACCGGCGACTCCGCCGACTGTCGTACTCGACGTACACGACCTGCGCCCGGTCGACGAGGTCGCCCAGCCCGACCAGCACCTGCTGCTCGGCGCCCTCCACGTCGACCTTGAGCACGTCGACCCGGTCGATGCCGGCTTCGAGCGCCCACGTGTCGCCCCGCCGCAGGCGCACCGGCTCCGACGACACGGCGTCGTCGGTGCGCACGATCGAGCCCATGATCGACTCGTCCGCGTGGAACAACCGGGCCTCGGCGTCCTGGTCGGACAACCCGAAGGGATGCACCGTGACGTTCGGGTAGGCGGCGGCGTTGCGCTCGGCCACCTCGCGCGGGCCGGCGGCGGGCTCGAACGCGTGCACGGCCGCCGCAGGGAACGCCCGGGCGAAGTGGACCGCCGCCGCCCCGCAGTTGGCGCCCACGTCGAGGACGACCGCCACGTCACCGAGAAACGACGGCACCGGGTAGGTCGTGCCCTCGAGGATCTCGCGGCAGACCCAGGCCGACGTGATCGAGTTCTCGCACTCGAATGACACCGTCTCGCCGTCGCCTCCTCCACCGTAGGGGGCACCCGCCCGTTCGCCCCGGGGACCGCGCGGGACCTCGACCTCGATGTGCAAGCCAGCCTCCCGCGATCAGCCGTCGAGCTCGTCGGGCCGCCAGTACCCCGGCTGTGGGACGTCGACGGCACCCGAGGCGTACTCGGCGAGCCGACGGCGCCCGTCGGGCGACAGCACCTCGACCACGTCGAACACCGTGGCGGGACCGACCGCGCGGATCGCCCGATCGACCGCCGACCTCGGTCGGGGCACCTCCGGCACCAGCAGCACCGGGGGCTCGCCTTCGACGCCGGCCACCACCGACGACCGGCCGATGGCCGCCAACGCGACCTCGCGCCGGTCGAGCCCCGAGGACGCGACCGTGAAACCACCCGCCAGGTCGAACAACCACCGCCGGCCCGCCCGATCGACCGCGGACAACGGCACCACGAGACCGACCCCCTTCACCGCGTGGCCCTCGGTCACCTCGGTGAACCCCACCTCGGCCAGCACCTGGGCCGCCAACCGGCGCATCGCCACGCCCCGCACCCGGGCCTCGTTGCGCGCCGCCTCCGAGGGATCGGCCACCCGACCCGCGACCTCCACCTCCTCGGACTCGACCCGCCGCCGGGCGATCGCCACGTAGGCCGGATCGAGGTCGTAGCCGACGAACCGCCGCCCCGTCCTCACCGCCGCCACCGCCGTGGTGCCCGAACCCAGGAACGGATCGAGGACCAGGTCGTCGGCGTAGGTGTACAGCTCGATGAGGCGCTGCGGCAGCGCGACCGGGAACGGCGCCGGATGGCCGACCCGGGACGCGGACTCCGGCGCCATCTCCCACACGTCGATGGTGGCGTCGAGGAACTCGTCCGCGGTGAGGGTCGACGCGTGCGGCAGGCCCCGAGCCCGGCGGTCGGCCGGTGACAGCGCCCGGTCGAACCGGCCCTTGGCGGCGACGACGACCCGCTCGGACACGTCGCGCAGCACCGGGTTCTTCGGGTCGCGGTACGACCCCCACGCGCAGTTGCCCCCGGCGCCGCGGGCCTTCACCCACAGCACCTCGCCCCGGATCAGCAGCCCGAGATCGTCCTGCAGCACCCGGATCACGTCGGCCGACAGCGACCGGTACGGCTTTCGCCCCAGGTTGGCGACGTTCACCGCGATGCGCCCACCCGGCTCGAGCACCCGCACGCACTCCGCGAACACGTCCCGGAGCATCTCGACGTACTCGACGTAGCTCGCCGGGACCCGCGGGTCGTCGCTGTCGATGCTCTCGTACGCCTTGCCCGCGAAGTACGGCGGTGAAGTGACGACCAGGGCCACCGACGCGTCCTTGACGTCGCTCATGTCGCGCGAGTCGCCCTGGATCAGCGGCTCGTCGGGCAGGTGCCGGTGGACGACCTCGTCGTCGCTCAACTCCGGGGCCGTGAACCGGGCGTAGAAGTCGGAGGCATCGTGGCCCTCGCGCCGGCCCACGCCGAAGGCGGACGTCGCGGTCGGCCGCCGGGCGCGGCGGGGGGCATCGGCCATGGCGGTCACCCTACCGACGGGGTGGGACACCGGGCCTCGATGGCCCACCACTAGCCTCGCCGCCGCGCCCCGTCGCCCGGCCCGCCGCCCGCCCACCGAGGACACCGAATGCCCGCCGACGATCACCGATCCCCCGATCCGGCCCGGGACGAGGCCGCCCGGCTGGTCGGCGAGGTCGCCGACCGGGCCGAGGCCGCCGCCGAGCGCACCGACCGTCCCCCGCTGGGCCGCGCCGCCCGCGCTGCCATCGACGACGCCCGCGGTCACCTCGACGCCGCCTCGCGCTCGGCGGGTGCCGGCACCGAGATCCCGAGCGAGGCCCGCCTGCGCCAGCTCAAGCAGGCCGCCCTCGTCGGCATGCGGCCGGTCACCTCCTACCAGGTGCCGTTCAACCGCGACGTGCTCGCCGCCCTCGACCGCGTCGTCACCGAGGTCGAGGACCTCGCGTCCCGCGCCGAGGGCTTCGACGACGGACTCGACAACCAGGTGCACCGCCTCCAGGCGGCCCTCGCCACCCTCGACCTGCAGGTCGGCGACCTCGATGCCGACGCCCACGACGTCGCCGGGACGGTCGACTCCCTCGTCGAGGCGGTCGAGGCGATCCGCCGCGAGCAGGCGACCCACGGACGGGCCCTCGCCGAGCTGCGGTCCCGGGTCGACGCCACGCTCCGCGCCACCCGGGAGGCCGCGGCGGCCGCCGCCGCCGGGCCCGGCCGCACCACGACCGCCAGTGCCGACCGCGCCGCCGAGGACGCCGGACGTCCGAGCGTCACCGGTCGCCCGGTCGATCCCGCCCTCGTCCGCCGCCTCGCCGACGGTGGCCGCCCGCTGGAGCTGGCCGAGTGGGCCGAGGTCCTCCTGCCGGTCGTCGAGGCCGCCGCCGCCCTGGGCCCCGTGCTCGACCTGGAGTCCGGGCGGGGCGAGTGGCTCGGCGCGTGGGTCGCCGCCGGCCTCGACGCGACCGGCGCCGACGACGACCCCGAGCACCGCGCCGAGCTGACCGACCGGGGCCTCGACGTCGTCCCCGCCGCCCC
>Ga0123333_10000754_pt1 | contig 35062 bp, 43 predicted proteins | sample BioC12SIPDNA_3_FD_89957 | JGI IMG/M metagenome (GOLD analysis project Ga0123333, IMG submission 89957) | Anaerobic biogas reactor microbial communites from Washington, USA - Biogas_R2_B C12 SIP DNA | ecosystem: Engineered > Bioreactor > Anaerobic > Unclassified | place: Washington, USA...
ATTCCACTATCAGGAAATAATGGGAATAGGGGTGCTGGATTTATTTTTTGCCGTTTGCTGTATTTTTTACTTGCCAAAAACACACTTTATTCAATTTTAGAGGTGAACCTTTAGGAATGGGTTCTATTAACCTTACCTATGGCTTTGTCGAATTTGATGATGATGGTAACGTAGGTGATGCTTGCGATGAAGATATCAAATATTGTACCACCGACATTACTTCTGCTTTAGAAAATATTGTGAAAGAATTTGAGGAGAGTATTGAATCTGATAAAGTCATTTTAGAACAGCTTCAATCTGAATTTTATATTGAATAGCAATAAATAAAATGAGGATACAAATATACTTCCCATTATGTTTAAAACTAACTAACTCTGTCGCGTTGCGAACTTCACATTATCCATAAAACTAGACGGTATTTTCACCGGAGGTGAACACATTGCAGCTAAACCAGGAACAAAAACGGATTATTAACGCCAAACCGAACGGACATACCTTATTAAAAGGCGTGGCTGGTTCCGGGAAAACAACCATAGCAGTTACCCGCCTGCCGTTTTTATTACATAATTACTGCTTTGACGTAGATGACCGGATATTACTGGTTACCTACAATAAGACCTTAAGAATTCTCCCAAACGGGAGGCAATTTTTGCTGTTATGCAAAATTATATTGAACGCATGAAGAGGCTGGGATATATTGATTTTAAAGACATGGCCTTAATAGCTTTGGAAGAGGCCAGGCTGGGTGTGGACCAGCAGTATACTCACATTCTGGTGGATGAAAGTCAGGATTTGACCAGAGTCCAGCTGGAATTCCTGAAATTGTTGTACAATGGCAAAGACTATTCCAGTTTATTGTTTATCGCGGATACTGCCCAGAGTATTTATTCCCATTCCTGGCTGACCAAGGGAAGAAGTTTTGCCAGCATTGGTTTTGATATGACCGGCAAAAGCAATATTCTGGCCAAGAATTATCGGACAACCACTCAGATTGCCCAGGCGTCCTACAGCCTGATAGAAAATGACCTGGAGATTGTGGGGGACGAAAACTATGTAACCCCTTCCCTGATAGACAAACAGGGGGCTTATCCGGTATATAGATGCTTTGCCAATATGCAGGATGAGGCCAGGTACTTTGTTCGTGAGATCAAAGATAATTTGTTGCGGCAATACAAATTACAGGATATTGCGGTAATAAGTAAAAACAAGAATCAGCAGGAAATCATGAAGGATGCCCTTGAAGCAGCCGGAATTCCCTGTGTAAAGGTTGACCGTGATAATGCTGATTTTATGGACGAATCGATTAAACTGCTCACTATGCATTCGGTCAAGGGTTTGGAATTCAAGGTGGTAATAATCATTGGCCTTAATGATGGGATTATTCCGTATGTTTCTTTCAACGGGATTGAAAATGAAAGTATGCAGGAATTGACCGACAGAAAGCTGCTGTATGTTGGTATGACCAGGGCCAATGATTTGTTGTTTTTGAGTAGCAGCGCCAAACCATCCCAATTTATCAATGATGTAAATCCCCGTTATCTGAAGTTGGATTCTGCCAGCGAAATGAAGAGATTTTATGATGTACATATCGATTCCTATATTTTTAAGGACCGGCTGCTGGATCAGTTTTCCAAAGAGGAGAAGGTCAGGCAATGGATTATCAGCGAACTTAAAAACACTTATAAATATCCAGCCAGCTTGCTGGAAATCGAGTATAAGGTAAACAATTTTTCACAGACGGGATCGGTAGATTTGGTGGTATGTGTGTATAACAACAACCGCAAGTTTCCTTACATATTTGTAGAAACCAAGGCCATGGGCAAGGGCATCGAAAACGCACTCCAACAGCTGAAAAGCTATATGAGCAATGACCGCAGCTGCCAGTATGGTATAGCTACCGATGGCAACGAACTGGCCATCATTAATAACGAGTTTGAATTTATTGAAGATATTCCCTGTTTCCATCCCTCTATGCTGCCCAGCAGTGTTGAGAACTACTGTTATCTTGATATTGCCCATAACCGGGAGTTTAAGCTGTGCATAGATAGTAATAATAAAACCGATGTCAGTCTGTTGGACGAAAATGAATATGTGGAATATCCTGCGGATAATCTGGGTGGGCTGCTGGCTTATGGGAAAATTGCGGCCGGAAAGCCAATCTATATGGAAGAAGAGATTGATAAGTTTTACCTGCCAACTGAATGGATCAAAGGCAGGGAAGAATGCTTCCTGTTAAAAATACGCGGTGACAGCATGGAGGATGCCAACATAACCGAGGGGGATTATGTCTTAATCGAAAGATGCCAAACCGCACGTAACAGAGATATCGTGGCGGTCGCCCTTGGGGATGAAGCCACTCTGAAAAGGTTTATGCAAATGGGGGATACCATCCTCCTGGTTCCCGAAAACGCCAAATATGAACCGATCCAGGTTAGAAGTGATCAGATTAATGTCCTGGGAAAGGTCATTGGGGTACTTAAGAAGCAATAACCAGGCCAGGCGCTGATTGTTATCGCCGGACATTATGGATTAGCTTTAACAATAAGTTATTATTTGATGATCAATAAATAGCAACTCCACATCATCAAAACTATAAACGGTTTTTTCTATGGTTGAAATAATACCATCAACTCCGGAAATACTATTTACAATTGCAGAAAATCCAATCAGTGATCTCTGCCATAAGTCGTGGTAATCCACTTCAGTTATAGATATATTATGCTTGCTGCGAATCCTGGCGATGATGGCCTGGACAATTTTTCGTTTATCCTTTAATGAACCGGAATAAAGCAACCGCAGATCAATAACTCCATAAACCACATACAAATAAATGCACCCTTTTGTTTTTTATAAAGTCTACCATAATAACCACAGTATTGAAATTTATCATCAGGGGGTATGAGTTAAACATCATTTAGCAAAAACATCTTTCATCAAATATTAACACTTTCCTTTTTACGGCTATTCTCTATCTTCCGATAATGAACATTATGTAAACTAGCATGAAAGTCTCCCTATAGCCCGTTCCCCGCTCCGGCTAGTTTACATGAATGTTCGTTTCACTGTTTCTTTTCGCTGAATTTGGTTTACGTAATTTTATTCATGTATTTCAATTCGTATTGTTTATTAACTAATTATTCATGCCGCGGCCAGCGAGGCGCGTTATGCTATCATGCGTGCCCCTTATGTAAAGGGTGAAGGCTGCGCCCGCTGATTTTAGTTTTAAGAGGCTTGTAGGAGCTTTTAAGGGGTTTGCTGCAGGGAGATAAATTGTTGATACGATAGCGCGCCCTTTACAAAAGGTTCCCACCCGCATGATTATTCGCTGGGGAGCAGGCCGCCCGGCTCTTTTTTCTCCTAAACTTCTCACTCATTGAATTGTAGACAATTTAACAGCAATTAAAAATTCCCCGCAATGTGATACTAAGTCAAGTATATAGCAAGAAGCATGCCAAACTTTTTCACCAATTAAAATCCGGTTCCATTCGTAGCGTTTTAACTAATGCAAACACAAGTTGATGCTCCGGAGCATGGGTCCCCCGCCGGAGGGGGCCACCAATGCAACCGGAGCCTATATCAACTTCATTCCTGAAGTGATATAACCATTATAGCGTTAACTAGTCAACATAATACTTGTTATGCGCTGTAGTCCTGATTCCTTACAAACCAATTCAACCATGGCGTTCCCTGCCGGACTACACCCCATAACAGTGAACATTATGTAAACTGTTTAGTTTTTTAACTGCTTTTAAGTAGTTTACAGCATATCCTTTTTTGGGGAGACAAAAATTACTATTTTTTCAGCGGCTTAATAACCTTTTCAATTAAAGATTGTTTGTCATCCTCATAACTAGCCTCGGCTCTAATCCTTATTATAACAATACCGTACGGTAGCGTATATCTGTTAAAGTTTTATCATCCATCGATACTTCAACGGTCGTACCGTCATTGACAAAACCTGCTTTTTCGTAAAATTGTATTGCTCGTTTATTTTCTTTTAGAACCCAAAGATATATCTGATGAAACTCTTGTTCTTTTAGCCGCTGCATACAGAATTGCATAAGTTCATACCCTTACTTTTGGGACCAGTATTCAGGCAAAACATATAAAGAAATTATTTCAGCAAAATCTACCAGCGACTCGTCTCTTGATTTTCCATATGTAATACAAGCCGTAGCCTTTCCATCTTCAAATAACAACGCGGTCTCAAAGCGCTGGTTCTGAAGATGCTCGGTAAAGAAAGGTACCCAGCGGTCATTTTGTATACTACTTAAAAACTCTTGAGAAAAGGTGTTTTTATAAGCTTCTTTCCAACTTAAGGCATGAATCAGACTAATTGTTTGAACATCATCAATTGTTGCAATCCTAATACTGACCATGTTTCTGCTGCTCCCTAGTTTCTCAGTTTTAGAATTCTTCCCGGATATCCCTCCCTGGTCCCAATATCCGGATATCTAATGCTATACTGCTTGAGAGAATTTACCCTATCGGTTCCCGTTGCGAAAAACGGACTTCATAAAAAGGTGGGTTCTGAACTACTGTGCCTAGTTTTGTTTTCCCGTCCCTTTAGTCAGGCTCGCTGAGCTGTTTATAAAATCCAAAAATTGTTTCTCCACCTGGGTTAATTCATTTTTCAAGTTCTCTCTATACTTTTCATACTCTTCATTGGCCCTGGCTAAGGCATCTGCATGGCTTATTCTGCCGGCATGAGTTAATATTTCATGTTCACCCAGACGTAAAAAATCGTCCAGTTTATTAATCCAGTCCTGCATATACATCGGCTTTCTGCGTTTGGCCTGCATTTCGGCAAAATCCAGATAGGAAGATACAATCAAGTTCAGCATTTCATTTTCATCTTTGGTCAAGTAATTCTTGGCAACTTTCACATCAGCTTTCTGCGGTTTGCTTCCGGTAAAATAAGTAAGACCCATATGAGGTAGCTGCGCATTTGTGCGGAGTGCTATCAATTCAGCCGCAGTATGCCCGTGAACTGCCCAGTGCATTTTATTCTGTACGTCTGAAAGAACTTTCTAGAAGCTTCAACCCTTGGATCGTAGTCAATACTTGTGGCGTAAATATCCAGTACCTTGCGCCAGAAGATTTTTTCAGAGGCGCAATATCTCTAATTCTGGCCAATAACTCATCAAAATAGTTACCACCACCAGCTTTCTTCAAAAGCTCATCATTCATGGTAAACCCCTTGATGATATACTCTTTTAATCTCTGTGTGGCCCATATTCTAAACTGCGTACCTCTATGGGATTTGACACGATAACCTACAGAAATTATAACGTCCAGATTATAATAATCTACCTGATAAGTTTTCCCATCTGCTGCAGTTGTTGCAAAATTTGCAACAACTGAATTCTCATCTAACTCCCCTTCTGTAAAAATGTTTTTAATATGCCTCGAAATAACTGATTTATCCCTTTGAAATAATTCCGTCATATCTTTTAAAGAAAGCCAGGCCGTCTCATCTTCAAATGTGACCTCAATTTTAGTTTGGCCATCATCGGTTTGATACATTATGACTTCCGATTTGTTATTAGAATCCATACATTAATTCCCCCCAGCCATTGGTATATTAATAAATGTCTGCCTCGCTCTGGTTTCCATCGTTGAACGTATCAGGATTAAGCACGATTGGTTTATTAGGATTACTATAATCCAAATATATTCATAGCAAATCGGCATCATAAGAAACATACATTTTCATAATTTAATAATTTAAGGCCAATCAAACTCAATAGGATTCCTTTTGGAAAGCTTATTAATTAAAGCGCAATGTTTAAGCCAGTTTCCAATTAATTTTCGTCTCCATTCATAAGTACTACGAGCCCAGATATCGTCTCTGTCACAAAAGAAATATTCGAAAGCTTTAGCATATTGATCCTCAGGATGTTCATTTAAATATTTAACTATATTTTTGGCCCAATTGAACTTAATTATCTCCTTCCGAAGTAGCTGTAATTGCCATTAACTGCAAAGAATCTGCGCTAATCGGACAGATTATATCCTTAGGATGATAAGTGGTATCAAGTAAATTAGCATCACTGCAAGCTTCTGTAGATTGCCATTGTATACTACCCGCCATTAAGCTCTGAACAACATTATTTCTAAATAAATCCTGGTTACGAGCTTTTAAATCATGCCACATTACAAATTTACTGAAAGAGAAAAGCCCCATACAGGCATCCTCAATTACATCCCAACGCGCTTTATGAATAATAGCCTTGCGGATGATGGTAAATACCTTCTGGACATCAATACCATGCTCATCCGTTGGCAATGTATTCAGGCCCGTAATATTGATGCCAAAATCTTGTCGTAGCATTTCCAGCAATGTTATGTTTAATTGGGACTCGTCTTCCCCTGCTCTAACCAAATATCCGGATTGGACTGATTTGCGTATGATTTCCATAGGAATAAGTAAAATGGGTGCATAATGAGGCTTTTCACTGTTATCTGTTTCATACCAAATCAATGTTCCCAATGTGAGATAAAACGTGCTGGTACCGTTTTCTTCAATGCTGGTTCGTGCAGCCCGGTAGAGTTTGGTCAGACGATTGGATAAATCCTTATCGGCTATATCAGCTCTGAGTCGATGCTGGGCAAACTCAGCCTGTAATAGTTGTGCCTGGGGATTGGTATGGATACGTCCCTGGTAAACACTGGAATCACGCGGTGTAGCCTCCCAATCCGTTGGTCGGGGATATATTTGAAAATCATTTCCATCAGCAAGTGTGTCTTCCAGGTCACTTAGCTTAGCAGCTAATAGTGGAATCGTTGATCCAGTTATACGAAAATTTAGCAGTGGGTTTCTCAGACTTAAGTCCAATAAGCTCCTTTCCCATTGTTCTATGCGGGTACGAGTACCAATATTGTTATCATCAGGATAAAATATCTAAAGGTGATGAACTGGAATATATAAGGCCCTCATTATCTTTAACAGAAATGATAAGCATACCAGTCAAGCGTTCATTGAGACTCCCTAAAAAAGCCGGTTTAAGTTGAATGTCAATAACACCAAGGTCAAGTCTTTGACCAACAGGTAAAGTGTCGATAGTAGTTGACCAGGGAGTTGAAAATTCAGGTTCTGTAGTTATTATAACGGTTACTTGCTCAATATCTTTGCTTCCATTATTAATCAAACACAGTCGTTTAACTAATGGCACATGATTCTGCTGCATAGCATAATTTACCGTATTATCATAAACCAATTCACAGTTGATACTTATTTCATTATTTTTCATATTATCGCGCTCCCATGGGATAATATCCTTTCTCTTGTACTGTTCTGTATAATATTGGTATATCCTGCTAAATAATCGAGATATTTGACTGTAGAACAATATAAATGGAATTTTCAATTACGTCATGACAGACTGCGCATGAAGAAAGGTCAAGTGCTTGTGCTTGTTGTGGCGAGTTAAGTAATTTTGACATGACGGTCCTTACTTAGTGCCATATTGGTGCCGAGGTGATAAAAGGTAAATATTAAAGAAGACATAAGGCCTATTTCTTATATCAAAGCTAATACCGCTGAGATTCTGGCGCAGGTGAACGAGACTCACAAATAATCCTCTTTTATCAGCGGTCAAAGCAATTACTCCAACAAAGCTGCCCTTTAGAACATTCGTTGCGGTTAGGTCATCAAAACAATAAATAAACACCCAAAAGTGTGCCAAATATTTTATCTAATTATTTGGTTTAAAGTTTTTTCTACTTGTGGTAATTCTCTGATTATGATGTTCCAGATAATTGTGAGGTCTACTCCCATATAATCATGGATTAAAACATCCCGCATACCGGCCATTTGTTTCCAAGGCACCTGTGGATTATCCTGCCTGAATTGACTGGATATCTTTTTAGTGGCTTCACCGATTATCTCAAGATTTCGTATTACTGCATCTTGAATAATTGATGAATTCATATATGCATGCTTACCGGAATGGGTGTATTGTTCAATCTTATTTATACTTGTTAAAATGTGCTCGATATACAACAGGTCGTTTTTCATAATTTTATGGCCTCTTTCATTACTGGGGCGGCAATTTTCTTATGAAGTGAATTGGGGGTGACAATATCCACTTTACGATTATATATTTCTTCAAGTTCTAACTTAAGGTTTATTAAATCAAACAAGGAAGCATTCTCATCAAATTCAACCAGTAGGTCAATATCGCTATTATGCTGTTCTTGTCTTCTGGCAACTGACCCAAATACACTTACAGTCTTTGCACCATGCTTTCTGGCCAGTTGTTTTATTTTTTCACTGTCTTTTTGTAGCTGTATCAACATCGGGCTTTCCATAGCTTTGCCTGCTTTCATAAATTCTTAATTAATTATAAATCTAAATCCCTTAAGCCGAGAACCTTATAAAGCATCTCCCGGTTTTCGTTGCAACGAAGAATTCTGCGCAAGTACCAATAATGGTTTCGATTTGGATTGGAGCGGCTTAAATAATACGGAAGATCATCGAAGTAAATTCGGGCATAATCCTGGGCATTGTCTATAAAGTTTTCAATGGCTTCCTTTTTACTTTTACCTACACCATATATTCCAGTCTCCTGACTCCATAAAGAATAGTGGTCTATACTTCCTACTGGTTTGTCTACCCATTCATAAGAAAAAGTTTTCAATTCGCATAATTCATCTAGTAATTCTGTAGATATGAGTGAAACGGCTTGTTCATCTTTACGTTTTGCATCGGCCAGTATGATTTCTTTGCCGGTTAGAGCTTCGCGTCTTAAAATGGTCAATTTATTCTTAGCTTCACTTACAGCCAGGATCGGCATAGTTTGATCATCCTTTCGCATTTCCTACCCCCATTCTAACATATATGGCCATAATAGCTATATGCAAAACAGGAGTTAAAAATACAAATATTAACTCCTAACTTATTCGTTTGTCTATGATTAAATTTTAATAACTTATCCCCAATTGACGCCCTTCCCAAGTAATCTCAACTTTCGCTTTCTCTAATAGTGGCTTTATTTTATCATCACCAATCCAGGAGGGGCTTTTTGAAACATACCCCTGCTCACCCTCCGGTGCCTCACCCTCATATTTTTCCAGGTATACACCCCAATTGATTTTAGCCAGGCTATCAGTAAAACGATCTTCCATTATCAAGAAATATTCTTCCTCTGAAATCCCCCAGGCCTGTATTAAAACTGTAATTTCTTCAGGTTTTAGAACCTCCATATACTTTTGCTGGTCTGCTATATAAGCCTCAACCTGGTCCCCGGGAGGATATATTCCCAGGCTTCTTGCAGTGCTGCTTATCACTTTGGTCTCTATTAAATCATTCAGTATTTCTGCATCAGAAGGCATATGATTGTTTCTTATTAGGAACGCTGTAAATACAAGGCTTTTCGGAGCCTGCAATCCGAAAAAAATAATATTTGATCTATCACATTACGCAGAAAGCCGTCCAGGTGCTATCTTGGGCGGCCTTTTTGCGTGGATAGACCGGAAGGAGGCAGAAAAATAATTACAGAAATTTAAGCTCGAAAATTGTGCAACTTTCACGAAAAGGAGGTTAGTGAATGGCAGATGAAAAACTGAACACAGGCCCCGAGGTGCAGAAAATCGAAGAGGCCCCCGCGCCCGCTGTGGCTGATCCGGCCCACGGGGAGGCCGCCGTTCCCGAACACCCGCCGGAACAGGCCGGGCCTGCCGAACCCGGAGATGTGGTAATCTCTGCGGAGCAGATTGACGCGCTCATGGCAGAAAAGCGGCAGGCGGCCCGGGCCGAGGTGGAAAAGGCAGAGGTATCCCGTGAACAGGAGGCCGGGGCTCCTGCGCCGGAGCGTCCTGCCGCTGAAAGCGAGAAAGCCGAAAAGCCGCGCCGGGGCCGTCCCCCTAAGTCTGATAAGACGGGGCGCACCGGGCCGGAGGCTGAAAAGGAGCCCAAAAAGGCCGGGCCCCGCAAGGGCCGCCCCTCTAAGGCTGACAAGGCGGCCCCCGACAAGGCCCAGCCCTCACAACGAGACAAATTGTCCCGAAGTGGCGGGAAAGCTCCCGAAGCTCCTGTTCCCCCGGATGCCGGAAAGGATAAGCCCGCAAAGGAGGCCGCTCCCCCGGAGCAGGGCGTGACGGAGCCGACTGTACCGCCCCGCCCTGTGGAGGAGGGAAAGCTGGTCTATCTGAAACTTTCCGAGCTCCACCCGTTCCATACATTCCGCCCCCATCCGTTCAAGGTGCGGGACGATGCCAAAATGCAGGAAACCGTGGCATCCATCAAGCTCAACGGCGTTATGGTGCCCGGACTTGCCCGCCCGGAAAAGGACGGAAACGGCTATGAGATTGTGGCAGGCCATCGCCGCTGCCGTGGCAGCGAGCTGGCCGGGCTGGAGGAAATGCCCTTTATTGTTCGGGATATGACCGACCACGAGGCGGTGGAGGCCATGAAGGACAGCAACAAACAGAGGGATCAGACGCTCTCCAGCGAACTGGCCGCCCTTTTGGATCTGGAGGTAGAGGACATCAAGCACCAGGGCTCCCGGCTGAAAGGTGTGGCCGAGGGCGATGTGGGGAAACGCTCGGTTGAGATTGTGGGCGAGGCGCATGGCATGAACTATAAAAAGGTTATGCGGTATCTGCGCCTTAACCACCTTGTCCCGGAGCTCATGGATAAGGTGGACGATAAAAAGATGGGCTTCATGCCTGCGGTGGAGCTTTCCTATATCAAGCCGAAAAACCAAAGGCTGATTGCCGTTTCCATTGACGGGGAACAAGCGTCCCCCTCTCTGGCCCAGGCGAAACAGCTCCGGGAGCTGGATAAGGAAGGCAAACTCAACGGCGATGTAATTGACGGCATATTAAGCGAAAAGAAAAAGGAGGATCGCGGCGTGATTATTTCGATGGCCGAACTGGAGAAGTATTTTGGCAAGGAGGCCACTCCCGCCAAAATGAAGGAGCAGATCATGACTTTGCTGGACGAGTGGAAGGAGAAACAGCCGCCCGAGCTGGCAAAGGCCCCGAAAAAGATGGAAAAAGACAAGTAACCCAGCCACACTTCGAGACAAATTGTCCCGAGGGGGCTCCGCCCCTCCTGCAAAGGGCTCTGTGGTGATATATCCCCCGTCGCCGCCTATCTTCCTGTACAGCCGGGAGTGGGCCGTCAAGGGTGCAACGCACCGCCGCTTGCGGCGGCCTGCCCTTTACGGTCTGCCCCGGCTGTGCTATTTCCAGCGGCGCGGCGGGGGTATATATATCCTCCAGAGCCGCCCCCTTTCCCATGACTGGGAAAGGGCGGGGGGATTGGGCTGAAGTATCTTTCTTCAATGAATGGAGGTTTTGACAATGAAACGGCCACTTGCTTATATTACCGCCGGATGGCTTGGCGGTGACAGTGAAAACGCGGAACAGGCGGCCCGCTACTGCCGGGCGGTATATGAGGCGGGATTTTCGCCCATCTGCCCTACCCTGTATCTGCCATTATTCCTCAATGACGCAGTGCCGGAAGAGCACAAAAGCGGTATTGACATGAGCCGTGACCTGCTCCGCCGCTCCCATGTGCTGGTAGTCTGCGGCCATACTATGACCGAGGCCATGAAAAACGACATCGCCGTTGCCCAGCGGCTGGGGATTACTGCTACCACCCTTGAGGGCATCCTTACCGTCAAGGGACAGGGCCGCCGCTGATGGCGGCCCTTTTCGAAGCCTACATCACGAACCTGGGAAAATATAACGAGGGCGAGCTGGTAGGAGAAACGCTGAAATTCCCCACCACCACGGAGGAAGTGCAGGCGCTCCTAAAGCGCATCGGCGTGGATGGCGTGCGGTATGAGGAGTTTTTCATTACCAGCTTTGACGGCGATGTGCTGGGGCTCTATGACTATCTGACGGAATACGAAAATCTTGACGAGCTCAACCATCTGGCCTGCCTGCTTTCCGAACTGGATCAAAGCGATTTGGAGAAATTCGAGGCTGTGATCGACAGCGGCGAACACACTTCCAGCGTGGCCGACCTTATCAACCTCACGCAGAACCTGGACTGTTTTGAATTTTATCCCGGTGTGGGGGATGATGAAACGCTGGGCCGTATCTATGTGGAGGACATGGAGGCCATTGATGTGCCGGAGCATTTGCTGAATTATTTTGACTATGAGGCATACGGGCGGGATATTCGGATTAACGAGGACGGCCACTTTGCCCCCGGAGGCTATGTGCTGAATAACGGTGGGAAATTCATCGAGCACTACCACGGGATCGAGGACATCCCCGCCGAACACAGGGTTTTCTCCTATCCGAAACTTTCCATCCGGGAACAGATGGCGGCTTACAAGGAGATTATTGACGGTTCCTCTTTGGAAGGCTATCGGAAACTTTCCCATAAGGAGCGTGAGGAACGATAGGCGGCACTTCGAGACACTTTGTCCCGAGGCGGCCACTGGAAAGGAGGCGGTATAACTGATTGATGAAGATGTTTCCCGGCGTACCATAGCAATTTCTGTCCGGGCAAGCAAGCTGACGGCGCGGGGCCTTGCCTATGTGCTGGGGGCTGTGGGCCGGAAGATCCGCAAGGCTTACCGGGAACACCAGACGCCCCACGGCAGGCAGAGCGTGAAAAAGCTCATGGGACACGGCGCGACTACAAACAGCATCGAGCTTTCCGGGGATACGAAGGCATTTGACCGGGTGGCCCGGAAGTGGAATGTGGATTATGCCTTTTATAAAACCGGGCCGGACAAATATCTGTTGTTTTTCAAGTCGGGGCAGGCGGATGCGATCACCGCCTGCTTTTCTGAATACTCGCGGAAGGTGCTGAATAAATCCAAATCCCGCCGCATCCCCATCCGGGAACAGCTTAAACAGGCGGCGGATCAGCTTGCAAAGGAAAAGCCCCGCAAGCGGGAACGGGTAAAGGAGGCGGTTCGTGAGGACAGATAACATTAAAAAATATGTACTTCCAAACATCCCCTATCTGTTTGTGCTGTGGGCCTGCTTAAAGCTGGGGACGGCTTACCGTCTGGCCGCTGGCGTGGATTTCGCCCATAAGCTCATGGGGCTGGGGCAGACCATCGGCCCGGCCTTTGCCGACTTTGCGCCGGGGCTTGCTCCCTTTGACTGGCTCATCGGCATTGTAGGTGCGGCAGGCTTCCGCCTGCTGATCTACTTCAAAAGCAAGAACGCAAAGAAATTTAGACGGGATGAAGAATACGGATCGGCCCGCTGGGGCACCGAAAAAGACATCAAGCCCTTTGTCGATCCGAAGTTTGAAAACAACATCATTTTGACCGGGACAGAGTTCCTTACCATGAACACCCGCCCGAAAAACCCGGCCAACGCCCGCAACCTTAACGCCTGTGTGATCGGCTCGTCCGGCTCGGGCAAAACCCGCTTCTGGCTCACGCCGCAGATTTTGCAGGCCAGCGCGGATAAAAACGGCGGATGCAGCTATGTGTGCGTCGATCCGAAAGGCGGGGTGCTCTCCCAGGTGGGATCTTTCTTACAGCGGCGCGGGTATCGGATCAAGGTGTTCAATTCCATTGATTTTTCAAAATCCATGCACTACAATCCGCTGGCCTATATCAAGAATGAGGCCGACATCCTTAAATTTGTGGATGCGCTGATTTCCAATACCAAAGGCGAGGGCAAGGAAGGCGATCCGTTCTGGACGAAGGCGGAAACGCTTTTGTACTGCGCTTTGATTGCCTATATCATTTTCGAGGGCCCCGCCGAGGATCGGAACATGAATACGCTGGTGGATATGATTTCCGGCATGGAAGTAAAGGAGGACGATGAAAACTACTTAAACGCCGTGGACTATATGTTCAAGGGGCTGGAAAAGCGCAAGCCGGACTGTTTCGCGGTCAAGCAATATCGCAAATATAAGTTAAGTAGCGGCAAAACCGCGAAGTCGATCCTGATTTCCTGCGGGGCCCGCCTTGCGCCCTTTGACATCCCCCAGCTTAGGGAGATTATGGCCTATGACGAGATGGAGCTTGACCGCATCGGAGATCGGAAAACGGCGGTGTTCTTTATCATTTCGGACACCACGCAGACCTATAACTTTCTTGTGGCTTTGGCCTTTTCGCAGATGTTCAATCTTCTGTGTGAACGGGCCGACAATGTTTTCGGAGGCCGCCTGCCCCACCATGTACGGGTGCTGTGGGACGAGGCGGCCAACACGGGACAGGTGCCCCAGCTCGAAAAAATCTGCGCCGTGATCCGCTCCCGCGAGGTATCGCTGACGCTCTTTTATCAGCAGTTGGCGCAGTGCAAGGCCATTTACGATAAACACGCGGAAACAATTCTCGGAAATATGGACAGCGTGGTATTCCTGGGAGGCCGCGAGGCCAGCACCATCAAGGAAATATCCGAAAACTGGCTGGGGAAAGCTACCATCTCCATGCAGACTGACAGCCGCTCCCGTGGGCAGTCGGAAAGCTACAGTCAAAATAACCAGCGTCTGGGCCGTGAGCTGATGACACCCAGCGAGCTGGCTACCATGCCCGGGGACAAGTGCATTTTACAGCTTCGGGGCCTGCCCCCGTTCTACTCCCCGAAGTATGATCTGAAAAAGCACCCGAATTATAAATACACGGCTGAAGCCGACAAACAGAAAAACGCTTTTGACCTCGACAAGCTTATCAACCGCCGCAGGCGGCCCGGGCTTAACGAGGCGTGTGAGATGTATGAGGTGGCTGTGCCGGACGATGCGCTCACGGAAGAGGACGAGGACATCCTCAACTATGATGACATCGACGATCCAGACGCCTTTGCATAAATGGGCTTTGGGACAAAGTGTCCCGAAGCTGTAACCTGCCGCCAGTGATGGCGGCTTTTTTCATGGCCGGGGAACACCCGGAGAAATGGAGGCTCTATGCAGTTCTTTTCTTCCGCTATTGATACTTTGCAGACTCTCGTTGTTGCGCTGGGCGCTGGTTTGGGCGTGTGGGGCGTTGTCAATCTCCTGGAAGGTTATGGTTCCGACAATCCAGGTTCCAAAAGCCAGGGCATGAAGCAGCTCATGGCGGGCGGCGGCATCATCCTGCTGGGTACTACGCTGATCCCTCTGCTGTCCGGCCTGTTTTAAGGTAGCGGCTTATGGGATTTCTCACCGACTGGCTGACCGACTGGCTCAAAAGCCTGCTCATTGAAGGCATTTTAGGCAATCTGAGCGGCCTGTTTGATACGGTAAACGCCCGAGTCGGGGAGATTGCGGGAGAGGTGGGAACAACCCCGGCGGCATGGAACGCCGGGGTTTTCTCCCTTATCCGCCAGATTTCCGAAACGGTAATTTTACCGATTGCCGGGTTAGTCCTAACCTATGTGGCGGTGTACGAGCTCATTCAAATGCTCATAGACCGCAACAACTTACACGACATCGACACTTGGATGTTTTTCAAGTGGATTTTCAAAACGGCGGCGGCCATCCTGATCCTCTCCAACACATTCAATATCGTCAACGCGATTTTTGATGTGTCGCAGAGCGTGATTGCAAGCTCGGCGGGGGTGATCCAGGGCTCCACGGATATTTCGCCGGATATGCTGGCGGATTTGGAGGCCACGCTGGAGACAATGGGGCTTGGCTCCCTTTTGGGCCTGTGGCTCCAGTCGATCTTTATCGGTTTTACCATGACCGCGCTGAATATCGTGATTTTCGTTCTGATTTATGGCCGTATGCTGGAAATCTATATGCTGACCAGTTTAGCGCCCATCCCGGTGGCTACCCTGTCCAACCGTGAAATGGGGAGCATGGGGCAGAATTATCTGAAGTCCCTGTTCGCCATCGGTTTCCAGGGGCTTTTGATCCTGCTGTGCGTGGGCATCTATGCGGTGCTCATTCAAGGGATCGCCACAGGCGGAGATCCCATCGGCGCAATATGGGGAGCCGTGGGCTATACGGTTTTGCTTTGCTTTATGCTGTTCAAAACCGGGACAATTTCAAAAAGCATCTTTGGAGCGCATTAAGGAAAGGGGTGTTATATGCCGAGAAGATATGGGCCCGACGGGACGCGCCTGTGGTACGGAAAAGCACCGGAGGACTTTAACGAGGCGGATGTTGCCCGCTTTATGGCGGAAACAGAGGCCGTTTTGCAAAAGCGGGAATTGCTGGGCGGAAGGGATGACGCAAAGACGATTGCCCGGCAGTTAGCTGAAGGGCGGGCGCAGGCCGCCCGTGAAAACGCCGCCCGGCCTGTCCCGGCGAAGGGCAAGGAGGCAAGGGATGACCGATAAGGCGGCTTTGGGACAAATTGTCCCGAAGTCCCCGGAGCTTACGGAAGGGCTGTTTCTGATGGATGGTATCGAGGGCCTGCGCTCCCTTCCCCGTCATTCGGTGGATATGCTCTTGACTGATCCGCCCTATGGCACTACCCGCAACTTTTGGGATGTGCCGTTGCCGCTCCCGGAATTATGGGAGGCGGTAAAATGGGCGGTCAAGCCGGAGGGCGCGGTGCTGTTCTTTGCTCAATGCCCCTATGACAAGGTGCTGGGGGCCTCCAACCTCTCCATGCTCCGCTATGAGTGGATCTGGTACAAGGAGCGCGGGACGGGATTTCTCAATGCAAACCGGGCCCCGCTGAAAAAGTCGGAGAATATTTTGGTGTTCTATCAGAAAGCCCCGCTTTACAATCCGCAGTTTACTTACGGCAAGCCGTACAGCCGCGTCCATGCCCGCAGCGGCACCAGCCCGAACTATGGAAAATTCGAGCGGCAAAGCTCCGAGTCCAGCGATGGGCGGCGCTATCCGGGAAATGTGCTGTTTGTCCCCACGGTAACAGGCGGCATCCATCCTACGCAAAAGCCTGTGGAGCTGTGCGAGTATTTCATCAAGACCTACACACGGCCCGGCGAGCTGGTGGCCGACATCTGCGCGGGCTCCGGCACAACCGCCGTTGCCGCCCTCAATGCTGGCCGCCGCTTCGTCTGCTTTGAAACGGCTCCGGCCTTTTACGCCGCCGCCAGTGAGCGCATCCGCGTGGCACGCTTGGCGGTGGAGGCCGGGGAGAAAGGAGTGTAACTATCGGACGATATTCTATCATTTACGCCGATCCCCCGTGGCGGTACGCCCAAAAGGGCCTGCAAGGGGCGGCGGAGCATCATTATCCCACAATGGGGATTGACGAGTTATGTGCGCTCCCGGTGGCAGATCTGGCGGCCCCGGACAGCGCGCTTTTTTTGTGGGCGACTTTCCCCCAGCTCCCCGAGGCCCTGCGGCTGATTAAGGCGTGGGGCTTTCAGTATAAGTCCGTGGCTTTCGTCTGGCTGAAGAAAAACCGGAAAGCTGATAGCTGGTTTTACGGCCTGGGCTTTTGGACGAGGGGAAATGCGGAGGTCTGCCTGCTGGCAACAAAAGGGCATCCGAAGCGGCAGGCGGCCAATATCCACCAGTTTATCATTTCACCCATTGAAGCCCACAGCAAAAAGCCGGACGAGGCCCGGGAAAAGATTGTTGCCCTCATGGGCGATCTGCCCCGGGTGGAGCTGTTCGCAAGACAGACGCCGCCCGGCTGGGATGTGTGGGGAAACGAGGTGGAAAGCACCGTCCCGGACTTTGGGACAAATTGTCCCGAAGTCTCCGGGGCGAGAAAGGAGGTTTCTCATGCCCTATGTAAATGTCCCGAATGACTTATCCAAAATCAAAACGAAGATGGCGTTCAATCTGACAAAGCGCCAGCTCATCTGCTTCGGCGGGGCGGCGGCCATCGGCATCCCGTCCTACCTGCTGGCGCGGGAGCCCCTGGGGAATACCGGGGCCATGTTCTTTATGCTGGCGGTCATGCTCCCGGCGTTCCTGCTGGCGATGTATGAAAAAGACGGGCTCCCCTTTGAAAAAGTGGTTCATAACATCATCCGGGCCAAATTCCTGCGGCCCGGGGTTCGGCACTATCAGACAGAAAACATTTACGCCCCGTTTACCGGGCGGGGCGCTGTGAGAAAGGAGGATGCGATTGCGAAAGACAAAAAGCAAAAACAGTCCCGGAAGGGGTAACAGCCGGGCGGCCCTGTCCGTCCAGCAGACAATCCCCTATCTGGCGATGCACCCGGACGGGGTGTGCAAGCTCCCCGGCGGGCTCTATACAAAGACCGTGGAATATGAGGACATCAATTATTCCGTGGCAAGCACCGAGGATCAGACGGCGATTTTCGGCGGCTGGAGCTCGTTCCTCAACTACTTTGACAGCACTCTGCCGTTCCAGCTTTCCTTTATCAACCGCCGTTCCCATTCCAGGAGCCGCTACAAGGTAAACATCCCCCAGGCGAATGATGATTTTAACAGCGTCCGGGAGGAATTTACCGGGATGCTGAAAAATCAGATCGCCAAAAGCAACAACGGCATTGAACGCTCCAAATACATCACTTTCGGCATACCCGCCGAAGGGATTGCGGAGGCCCGCCCCCGCCTGGAGCGCGTGGAGGCCGATGTGATGGGGAACTTCAAGCGGCTGAGTGTTCCCTGTGAGCCGATGGACGGGCGGGCAAGGTTGGCCTTGCTTTATAGCCAGATGCACCCGGGAAACCGGGAGCCGTTCCGCTTTTCGTGGAAGGACATTCCGCAGACCGGGCTCGGCACAAAGGACTTTATTGCCCCGGACAGCTTCGACTTTCGGCAGTCCCGTTCATTCCGGATCGGCCAGTATTGGGGCGCGGTATCCTACTTGCAGATTTTAGCGTCCGAGCTCTCCGACAAGCTCCTTGCGGAGATTTTGGAGATGGATGCGGAAATGACGGTCACGCTCCATATTCAGACGGTGGATCAGCTCAAGGCCATTAAGACCATCAAGGGCAAAATCTCCGACATCGGAAAAATGAAGGTGGAGGAACAGCGCAAGGCGGTGCGGGCCGGGTATGATCCCGACATCCTGCCGCCTGACCTTATCACATTCAGCAAGGACGCGGCGGAGCTTCTGGCCGACCTCCAGTCCCGCAACGAGAGGATGTTCCTGCTCACTTTCACGGTGGTAAACTTTGCCCCCACCCGCCAGCGGCTGGAAAACGATGTGTTTACCGTTGGCGGCATTGCGCAGAAATACAACTGCTCCTTAAAGCGTCTTGACTGGCAACAGGAACAGGGCTTTGTGTCCTCGCTGGCTCTCGGCTATAACGAGGTGGAGATCCAGCGCGGCATGACGACCAGCTCCACAGCGATTTTCATTCCCTTTATGACAAGGGAGCTGCGGATGGCTGGGCAGGCCCTCTACTACGGCATGAACGCCCTTTCCCACAATGTCATCATGGCTGACCGCAAAAAGCTGAAGTCGGCCAATGGGCTTTACTTGGGCTCTACCGGCTCGGGAAAATCTTTCGCCGCAAAAAGGGAGCTTCTAAATGTATTCCTTGCCATCCCACAGGATCGGATTTTGATTGTCGATCCAATGGGGGAATATGCCCCGCTGGTTCGCAGGCTGGGCGGCCAGGTGATCGAGATTGCCCCGGACAGCCCCCACCACTTAAACCCGATGGATGTGGAGCTTAACATGACCGCCGGGGAAAGCCCACTCTCCATGAAGGCGGATTTCCTGCTTTCCCTGTGCGAGCTGGTGGTAGGAGGCAAGGACGGCTTACAGCCCATCGAAAAGACGGTGGTTGACCGCTGTGTGCGGCTGGTTTACCGGGAGCAGGCCCTGGGGCTTGCCACAGAAAAAACGCCGCTGTTGCAGGACTTGTACGAGGAGCTTCTCAAACAGCCGGAGCCGGAGGCCCGTCGGGTGGCAACCGCCCTGGAGCTCTACTGTACGGGCTCCCTCAATCTTTTTAACCATCCCACCAATGTAAAAACGGACAGCCGGGTGGTGTGCATCGTGCTCAAGAACATGGGAGAAAACCTCCGCAAGATTGCCATGCACATCACAAACGAGTTTGTCTCCCAGGCGGTGGACACCAACTTCCGGGAGGGCGTGGCGACCTGGTGCTACTTTGACGAGTTCCATGTCCTGCTCCGCGATCCTCTGACCGCCAGCTATTTCGTGGCGGTCTGGAAGATGCTCCGCAAAAAGGGCTGTGTCCCCAGCGCACTTACGCAGAATGTGAAAGACCTTTTGGCCAGCCGGGAGATTGAGAATATTCTCGACAACACGGATTTTATGATCCTGCTGTCCCAGGCCCAAAGTGACCGGACGATTTTGGCAAAACAGCTCGGCATTTCCGAGCATCAGCTTTCCTACATCACCCACTCCAATTCCGGCGAGGGCCTGCTGTTCTATGGGAATGTGACCATCCCCTTTGTGGATCGGTTCCCGAAAGGCGAGATCTATAACCTGCTGACCACCCGCCCGGAGGATGTGAAAAATGAAGCGAAAACCGAATAACGGCGCGGGCCCCGAACCCAGGGAGGCGGCTGGGGCCGCCGATCCGGGCGGGGCTGGCGAAGGAAGCGCCGGGGGTACTTCGGGACAAAGTGTCCCAAAGTCAAAATTCCGGCAGAAAAGCAACCAGGAGAAAGCGGCGGCATCCAAACTCCGCATGGAAAAGCGCGGGGAAAAGCTGGATCGGGCAAAGGAAAAGCTGGCAAAACAGAAGCCGCCCAAAAAGCCGGGCCCGGTGAGGCGTGTGGGCCGGGTGGCCAGCGGCTCCGCCCACAGCTTTGTGCATGGGAAGATTTACGAAAACGAGCATGAGAATGTGGGCATCGAAGGGGCCCACCGCTCTGAGCTTGTGGGCGAGTCTGCCCTGCGGCATGGCTCCCGGTTTGTGAAACGGAAAATTCGGGAGCACCCGGCAAAGGCGGTTCGTAAGGCCGAGTCCAAATATATCAAGGCTACGGCAGATTACCATTTTCACACCGCCGCACAGGAGCACCCGGAGCTCTCCAAAAACGCTTTGTCCCGGTTTTGGCAGAAGCGGCGGCTCCGCAAGAGGTATCAGAAGCAGGCAAAGGAGGCGGCCAAATACGGGGCCCAGGCCGCCGGGAAAACGGCTGTTACCACAGAAAAGCTGGCGGCCCGGGCGGTGGGTTTTGTGAAACGCCATCCCGTGGGCTGTCTGCTGGCTCTGGCCTGCGTCCTGCTTGTGCTGGTGATGCAGTCCTGTTCTTCTTCCCTTGTTACGCTGGGAAACAGCACCATCGGCGCGGTGGGGGCCAGCACCTACCCTTGCGAGGACGGGGATCTGCTGGGGGCCGAAGCCGCTTACTGTGACTTGGAGGCGGAGCTATCCGACTATCTGGACAGCTACGAAAGCACCCACGACTATGACGAGTACCACTTCGACCTGGACGAGATCGAGCATGATCCCTATGTGCTTCTTTCCCTGTTGTGCTCGCTCCATGAGGGCCAGTGGACGCTTGACCAGGTGGAGGGCTCTCTGCAAATGCTCTTTGACAGCCAGTACATTCTGACCGAGGATGTGGTGGTGGAGGTGCGCTACCGGACGGAAACCCACACCGACAGCGAGGGCAACGATTACGAGGTGGAAGTCCCCTACAATTACTACATCTGCTATGTGACGCTGAAAAACAAAAACCTGTCCCATCTGCCTGTCTACCTGTTAAGCGAGGATCAGATGTCCCGGTATGCCATCTATATGGCAACGCTGGGAAACCGCCCGGATTTGTTCCCAGGCTCCGAGTATATCGGCAAGTACACTGAAACGCCCGAGGGGTACGAGGTGCCCCAGGAGTATCTGGATGACGAAACCTTTGCCGCCATTCTCTCCGAGGCCGAGAAATATATCGGCTATCCCTATGTGTGGGGAGGCTCCAGCCCAGCCACATCCTTTGACTGCTCCGGCTATGTGTCCTGGGTGATCAATCATTCCGGCTGGAATGTGGGCCGCCTGGGGGCCCAGGGGCTCTATAACATCTGTACGCCGACCAGCAATCCGCAACCCGGCGATCTCGTCTTTTTCAAGGGTACTTATGACACGCCGGGGGTGAGCCATTGTGGGATTTATGTGGGTGACAATAAAATGTTGCACTGTGGAGATCCCATCGGTTATGCAAACTTAAATACAAGCTACTGGCAGTCTCATTTCTACGCCTACGGGCGTTTACCATGATTGGAGGTTATCTATGGCAACGGCAAAAAGCATGAAAATCCAGGCCGAGATTGATAAGGTCAAGGCCAAAATCAGCGAACAGCAGGCCCGGCTGAAAGAATTGGAGCAGAAAAAGCTGGAGGCGGAAAACAGCGAGATCGTGGACATCGTGCGGGGCATGAGCATCCCCCTTGCGGAACTCCCTCTGCTGTTTGAAAAGCTGAAGGGCGATGGGGCTTTGGGACAAAGTGTCCCGAAGTCTGAGCCCGGCGGGAAGGAGGAAACTTGAATATGAAACGATGGAAGCCTCTGACGGCGGCGCTCTGTGCCGCCGTTCTTTTATGCGGCTTTTCGGCTGTCCCGGCCTTTGCCTATGCAGACGGCGGTGAGGGCGAAAACTATGGCGATCCCACCATGACCGAGGAAACCACGGCCCCGGAGCCGGAGCCCACCATCGAACCGGGCGAGGGCTTCTCGGAGGAGGGCAACCTTGTTACCCGCGATCTGCTCTATGACGAGCACACCAACAAGCAGTTTATCACGGTACAGACGGCGGGCGGGAACACCTTTTACATTGTCATTGACTATGACAAGCCTGTGGACGAGGAGGGCGAGCAGTATGAAACCTACTTTTTGAGCATGACAGACGAGGCCGATCTGCTGGCTGCGGCGGAGGCTGCCGGGGTGGAACAGGCCGCCTGCTCCTGCTCTGAAAAATGCGTGACGGGTGCTGTCAATACGGATTGCCCGGTCTGCGCTGTCAATATGACCGAGTGTGCGGGCGTGGAGCCGGAACCCGTGGAAACGGAGGAAACCGGGGAACCCGCCCCGGAGGAGGCCGAGCCGGAAACGGGCGGCAATATGGGGATGCTTCTGCTGGTGCTGGCCGTGGCGGTGATCGGCGGCGGGGCTGGCTGGTACTTTAAGATTTACCGCCCGAAACATGAAAAAGCCGCTGAACCCGAGGAGGACTACGGCGGGGAGCTGGACGGCTATGATGGCGGGGAACCCTACGGGGACGAGGACGATGACGGCCCGCCCTGGGACGAGGAGGACGATGACGGAGAGGAGGCTGACAAGTGAGGTTTACCAACAGCCCCTTTGAAAAAATGATGAAGCAGAAGCCCCGTCCTCAGGTTCCGGCCCCGGCAAAGCCGCCCAGGGGCTCCCGGTGCTCCGGGTGTCCCTACTGGCGGGGCATCGGCTGTGTGTCCTGCTACCGGGAACTTTTGAAAGCTCCGGCTGACGGGAGGTGAGGCCATGTCCCGCGAACTTACCCGGGAAGAAAAAGCGGCCATCCGCTCTCTTGTGGTAAAGTGGTGCGCCAACTATGACCGGGAGTGCGGGTGCCTGCCGCTGGATTGTGAGTGCTATATGCTGGGGAAATGCTGGACGGGCGCTTATTGCCGCTATTTCCGGGAGGCCGTCCTGCCCCTTGATCCGGCGCTGGAGGCGGCTCTCTTGACCGAGGGGCCCAGGCCGGATTTCAAGCCTTGCCCCATCTGCGGCGGGCCCGTTCCCCCGGATCGGCGGCAGGCGTACTGCTCGGCGGCCTGTGCAAAGAAAGCCCACCGCCGCCAGCAGAGGGAATATATGCGGAAAAAGCGGGGCTGGGGTGTTGACAATTAGGCCCCTTAAAACCCGCTTGTATCAAGGCTTTCCGTGGCCTGTTTTGGGGCGGGCCGTATCAGAGTATGGCCTGCCCCATTTCGGCCCGGATGCTGTCAACATTTATGCTGTGGCGCTTTGGGACAATTTGTCCCGAAGTGCCCGCTTTTTAAGGAGGTGCTACTTTGGAAAACAATCAAGGCTATGTGATCCGGCAGTCTGTTTTGTTTGACAATGGCCGGGGCTTTGCGATGGGAGAAAATTTCAAGGCCCCTAATCCCTTTGTGACCTGGCAGTTTACCCAGGAGGGCGGGAAACGAGACTACTATTGGGGCCATTACTTCAACGAGGAATGTGAAGCCATCGGGGACTATAACCGCCGCGTGTTCAGCTATGAAAAGCAGTATGGCGTTTCCCGGCTGGAAACCTCCGGCCCGGATTTTTTCAAGTATTATTCAACCCAGCGGCCCGTGGATATAGCTACCTATCCCCGCCCGAAGGACAACCTGCCTGTGGCTCATCTCAACTACAATACCCGCCAGCCTGTGGAGGGCGAGTCATTCCGGGCATGGGGTGAGCTTTGGTATCTCCACCCGCTGATGGAAAAGCAGATAGCCGATTATGAGCTGCGGCCCGCCCATGACAATCCCGAAGGCCGTGAACCTGTGCCGGAGCGCGGTGCGGCAAAGAAGCCGCCGATTGCCGAGCAGATGAAAGAGGCCGGACGCAAGGCCCGGGAACAGCGGGCCCCGGATGCGCCGGAAAAGAAAAGTCCCAGCCGGGACGATAGATAGGAGGTCTGTGTTATGGAGAAAAAGCGAGAACAGGAGCTTGTCGACCAGGAGGCCATGCGACTTTACCGGGAATTTCATGCTCCGATCCCCGCAAGCCCCCGGGAGCGGGAGAAGCCTTTAGACAAGGTAAAGGAGCCGCCCCGCGCCAGCCGCAGTCTGGAACGGGAGGAACGATGACAAAGAAACGCCGCCGCCCGATCAATCTTCATGTGATGGTGTCGGAGGAGGAGCAGGCGCTGATCCGGGAACGCATGGCCGAAGCGGGCATCCGAAACATGGGGGCCTATATGCGGAAAATGGCGTTAAATGGGTATGTGCTCCATGTTGACCTTTCGCCCGTCCGGGAGCTGGTGTCGCTCCAGCGGCGGTGCTCAAACAATCTCAATCAAGTGGCAATCCAGGCCAATACCTACGGCGGGATCTATCCCGAGGAAATTAAAGCCCTGCAACGGGACTATGAAAAGTTGTGGGGGCCATTGTCCGAACTTTTGAAAAAACTGTCTGCTATTGTGGAGCGTTAATCCTGCCGGGGAGCGGTTTTGCCGTTCCCCGGCTTTCACTACTTCGGGACACTTTGTCCCGAGGTGCTGAAAGCCGGAGGCATCCTTGTTGTCCCTCCGGGACAGAGGTATAATAGTCATATAGAGGTAAACCATCAACAAAAACAAGGAGGTATCAGGCTATGCGGATCATTCTGAAAATCATCGCGGCTCCTGCTGTGCTGGCTCTTACGCTGATTGTCGCAGTCCTCAATTTCAGCGTTTCCCTTGCGTCCTGGGTGCTTGGCATCCTGTCCCTTATCCTTGCAGTGTGCGGCCTGTTCGAGCTGTTCATTCAGAGCAATCCACAATGGGGGATCACCGGGCTGGTGCTTGCTTTTCTGCTTTCTCCTTTCGGGCTGCCCGCCGCAGCCGAGTGGCTGGTCTGCAGGCTGGATGATCTCAACTACTCGTTAAAGACCTTTATTGCGGGATGACGCTTTGGGACAATTTGTCCCGAAGTCCTTTGCGGCGGCTGGAGCACAGCCGCCGTCTTTTTTTCAGAAAGGAGGCGCGGCTATCGCTACAACCTATATCCGGCCCTACAAGGTAGCGGCAGGAAAAACTGCTGTCCAGACGATGGAGGATCGGTTTGCCTACGGGCTCAATCCGAAAAAGATAGGAGCTGTGTCTGCCTACCTCTGCGATCCGGCATCGGCCCCGGCTGAATTTCTTCTGACCAAAAGCCAGTACCAGGCGGAAACGGGCCGGGCCGTGGAGCGAGGGGCCCTGTTCTTTCAGATCCGGCAGGCGTTTCCTCCCGGTGAGGTCACGCCGGAGGAGGCAAACAAAATCGGCTATGAAACAGCCATGCGCTGGACAAAGGGCAAGTACCAGTTTTTCGTTTGTACCCACATCGACAAGGGCCACATTCACAATCACATTTATTACAACTCCACGGCCCAGGATTGCTCCCGGAAGTTTCATAACTTCATCGGCTCCAGCTTTGCGGTGCGGCGGCTCTCTGACCGGGTGTGCATCGAGCATGAGTTGTCGGTCATTCAAAATCCGAAACAGCACAGCAAGGGCCGTTTTCTCCACTATGGCCAGTGGATCGGGGAAAAGCCGCCCTCTGCACAACAGCGGGTGCGGTGGGCCATCGTGGAGGCCCTGGAGAAAAAGCCAGCCGACTTTCCGGCGTTCCTGCGGCTTATGGAGGAGTCCGGCTTTGCGGTGAAGCATGGGCGGGGCGGCGTGATCTCGTTCCTGGCTCCTGGGCAGGATAAGTACACCCGCCTGCGGGCTTCTGTCCTGGGCCCAGGCTTTGATCCCGATGACATCCGGGCGGTGATTGCCGGGGAGCGTCCTATCCCGGAGATCTTGAAGGACGGCCCGGCTCCGCCCCGGCGTGTCAATCTGATTATCGACATTCAAGAGCGCATGGCACAGGGCAAGAGCCCGGCCTATGCGCGGTGGGCCAAAGTTTACAACCTCAAACAGATGGCCGCCGCGCTCCAATATCTCCAGGAGCACAAGCTCACAGACTATGAGGAACTGGCGGCCAGTACCGAGGCGGCGGTGGATCGCTTTCACGCCCTGGCTGGGGAGCTTCGGGAAACCGAAGCGGCCCTCTCCCATACAGTACAGCTCATGGGCGCTACGGTGGATTTTGCAAAAACCCGGCCCGTGTTCGATGGCTATAAGGCGGCCCGGTACAGCAGAAAATATTTGGCCCAGCATGAAGCGGAGCTGGCCGCATATCGGGCGGCGAAAGCTGCCATGAATGATCTTTTAAGCGGGGCGAAGCTCCCGAAAATAGACGCGCTGAAAAAGGAGCGCCGGGAGCTCTCCGAAAAGAAAAAGGCCCTCTATGCCGAGTACCGCAAAGCCCAGGCGGATATGCGGCAGGCCGTTGCGGTCAAGGCAAACATTGATTATCTGCTCGGCCATACGGACGGGCGGGAAAATAAGGCCCAGGAGCGTTAGCCCGGGCCGCATCCAACAGGCGCTTGCGCCGGGACTTTGGGACAATTTGTCCCGAAGTCCAGCGGGTTTGGGGAGCTCCCCAACAAGCATTTTCACGGGCCTGCGGCCTGTGAAAATTTCGGAGTGTGGCCACACCCGAATTGCTTGCCGTTTGTGCGCTCCCCTAAAAATAAAGCAAAGCACTATTGACCGTTTCGGTTATTTATGCTATACTGTTCAATGATAACCGAAACGGTTATTCAGAGAGGGGTAATACGATGGAAAAATTTCTTGCTCTATCAATCAAAAAGCAGGATACCATACGCAATGCGGCTCTGGCCTGTTTCGCAAAACATGGATATGAAAAAGCATCAATCAATGATATTGCGGTAGCGGCAGGTATCTCAAAGGCGTCTATCTTTCAGTATTTTGGGAATAAACAGGCACTCTACCAATATTTATTTGATTACTGCGCTGCCCAAATGAAACAAGCATATAACACGAGCGCATTGGAGGAAACCACAGATTTCTTTGACCGTGTATGGGAAGCCAGCGTTATGAAAGTGGAAAACTTGAAAAAGCACCCGCATATTGCATCGTTTATTGCAAGCGTGGCCGCAGAACCAATGCCGGAATTGAAAGGTGCCATATTTTCGGAAACAAACGAAAAATACATTGCATCGCTCGTTCTGCATGAGCAGGATTATAAAAAATTCAGACACCCGGAGGATGCAGAATTAGTGTTTCAGATGCTTATGCTGCTTGCAAAGGGTATGTCCGTTCAGTTGGAAAACGGAGTGGATTATGACGGCATGATGAAAGAGTTTCGAGAAATCCTAAATATGTTGAAGCACAACTTTTACAAGGAGGAATATCTGCTATGAGTGAACCTGTGATTGCCCTAAACAAGCTCACCAAAAGCTATGGAAAGCACCGTGGAATTGAGGAAATCAGCTTTACGGTCGAGCGCGGTGAGATTTTCGGCTTTATCGGCCCTAACGGGGCGGGAAAGTCCACCACCATCCGTACCTTGATGGGACTGTTGAAGCCCACCGGAGGAACCGCTTCTGTCTTTGGACTGGACTGTGGGCGGCAGGCATCTGAGATCGCAAAGGATGTGGGGTATCTCCCCAGCGAAAACTGTTACTACAACAGCATGAAAGTCAAAGAGATGCTTCTTTATACGGCGGAACTCTATGGAGTGGCCGGTCATAACAGGATGGAAGCATTGGCGGAACGGCTGAATTTGGATTTGTCCAGGAGGATCGGCGACCTGTCTTTGGGCAACAAAAAGAAAGTCGGCATCGTTTCGGCTTTGCTACCCTCCCCAAAGTTACTTATCATGGACGAGCCCACCAGCGGTCTTGACCCGCTGATCCAGCAGACCTTTTATGACCTGTTAAAAGAAGAAAATGAACGCGGTACGACGATTTTCCTGTCGTCCCATGTTCTGAGCGAGGTACAGAGGCTTTGTGACCGTGTAGCCATTCTGCGGGAGGGGAAGCTGGTCGGCGTTCAATCCATGAAGGAACTGCGGGGAAACGGCTACAAGAAAATCTCGTTGACAGCAAAAAACGCCATTCCAGAGGATTTATTTTCTATTCCCGGTACGGCTAATTTGGAGTGGGATAAGAGCAAAACTTCTGTATCCTTCATGTTTAGTGGAACCGTTATGACAATTATGAACCAGCTCCATCGGTTGGAGCTGGAGGACATTTTAATCGAGGAACCATCATTGGAAGAAATATTCCTCCACTACTACGAATAGGAGGCTCGTCATGCAGATTTTTCGATTTGAATGGAAACGGTCACAAAAATATATTCTGATTTGGGCCGTTGCTCTTGCGCTATGTATTTTTTCCATGACGCCGGTTTACTATGGCATGGTGGAAACAGCGGGGACGCTGCCGACAGGATTTGCACAGGGAGGATTTTTTGAAACCGTTGGCATTTCCCTGGAGCTTCTTACAAAGCCTATGGGGATGTATTCCTTTCTCACAGGGTTCTTCATGATCGCCGGCGGCATCTTCGGGATGCACCTGGGCCTGTCCTTACATACCAAGGAGTGCACGGAAAACACAGCAGAATATTTGTATACCAAACCTTGTGGACGGCAGGCGATATACAAAGGGAAACTATTGTGCACCCTTGCCGGGGTATGTGTAACAGGAATTTTTTATGTGATGGCCTCCTTTTTTACGATGACGCTGTTTCGCCCCGGATTTCCAACAGGGGAATTTTTTCTGGTGGCAGGCTCCCTTGTCCTTCTCACTCTCTTTTTTGCATTGATGGGGACAATGGTGGGAGTATTCCGGCCCAATAACCGCTCTCCGCTTCTGACATCTGGACTGGTCGTGTTTGTGGAATACTGCATCACCTCTTTTTCAAGGACTGTCGGTATCCGGGCTATTGGCTTTTTATCGCCGTTTTCCTTTTTCAGTCCGGCGGAGATCCATCATTCCGGGTCTTATTCGTGGGACTATATGATCTGGTATCTGTTTCTGATGTTTGTGTTTGCGCTGCTGGCATACTGGAAAATCTTGAAGCGGGATATTGCGATGGCTGTGTAAAGGAGGAAGTAAATGAAAGCGTTAGTGAAAAACGAACTGCGTTTAACAAGAAAGATACTGCTGATATGGATGGGGATCGTCTTGATTTTATGCGGCTTCGCTTACTTTGAGTATTTGTCACTAAAGGACAGCCTCAATGAGCTGACAGGGCTCATATCGGATTTCCCAAAAATTCTGAAAGCTATGTTTGGCGTGAGCGGTGATCTGACCTCTGCTTTGGGCTGGTATGGCTGTATGTATTATTGGGCCACGATACTGACCAACAGCTATGCGGTCTATCTCGGTGTTTCGTGTATAGCGAAAGAACAGGCGCAGGGAACGGCAGAATATCTATTTACAAAACCAGTGAGCCGTAGCAAAGTTGTCTGTGCCAAAGCCGTTGCCTGTATATGTAATTTGTTTGCACTTGCGGTATTCAGCGGGTTATGTAATTATTTTACCGCCATTTTGCCGCTGGGCGGTTTAGAGCAAAGAGAAGCTGTTTTTACCACCACATTGGGCCTGTTTTTGACAGGGTTGACTTTGTTTGCAATCACGCTTTTGGCCTCCAGCCTGACGAGAACCTATAAAGGGGCTGTTCGGATAGGCGCGGGAATATTATTGCTTTTTTATGGTATCAGTATCACCGCCGAATATCTTGAAGTTCCAATGTTGTACTGTTTAACTCCATTAAAATTCTTTGATGTTTACACAGTGGCAATGAGTGGAATACAGTTTTCGTTCTTACTATTGGCTATGATAATTGCGATTGGTTCTGTTATCACGGCTCAAAGAGTTTGGATGCTCAGAGAAATTTGAAATGAATTATATGGATAGCTTCGAGTGGCTGCTATGTCCAGTCTGTAACAGTAAAACTCGTATCAAGTTGCGGTTAGATACTGAACTGAAAAATTTCCCCTTGTTTTGTCCTAAATGCAAACAAGAAACCTTAATTAGTGTAGAAAAATTTAAGATTTTAGTTATCACAGAGCCAGACGCACAGACGCAGAGCCGATAACACGCAGATTGAAAATGCGGTTATCGGCTTTTTTATTGAAAGGTACGACAACTGCTTTTTAGGAGGTAATGTCGTGTCTCTCTGCTTTGTCCGTCCCCCTAACTTGCCAAAAAAAGCCCAAGCCCAAGACAAGTATATTCTGTTATACAATGCGAAATTTGTTGTAATTTAGATAATCGTCTCACTTTATGCGCTTGCGTGGTATTTTTCCGCGCAGGCGTTTTTTGTTTGCCCAGCTTTGGGACAAGCTGTCCCAAGGTGCGGGGCGGCTCCCCCGGGTGCCGCTCCCCGCCGCCCTCCATATCGTTTCCCGCAACCCGACCACAAAAACGATATGGAGGTACATACAATGACTATCATCAACTTGCGCGACTTTTACTACTGGTATACCCAGGACGAATATATGGAAGTTTCTGACGATGTGGCCGAGGCGCTCCGGGCCAGCGTCCGCTATGAGGCGGCCTACCAGCGGCGGCTCTCCCGCCACAAGGCGCAGTATTCGCTGGACTGTGAGGACGGCATCGAGTATTCCGCCTGCCTGCACGAGCCCACTCCGGACGAGGTGCTGGAGCGCAAGGAGCGGTTCTGCCGTCTGTGGAACGCGCTGAACAGCCTGCCCCCGGCCCAGGGCCGCCGGGTGGATGCCTGCGCCACCCTCGGAAAGAGCTTTTCCGAGGTGGCGCTGGCCGAGGGCGTTGACGAAAGCGCGGTGCGGCGGGCCGTGGAGCGCGGGCTGGAGAACATGAAAAAGTTTTTGAAAAATTCCCGCTGAACCAGTCCGAAAACCATCCAAAAATGTCTCGGTTAATGAGAGGAAGTTTTTTCTTCTCCACAACTGAATAGCGGGCGGCCCCGGGTGAACGCGGGGAGCCGGGCGGCGGGTGCGCTGTGACTTCTCCCACGGGAGGACGAGCGACCAACACCACCGCCGCGCGTGGGGAGACTGCCAACCCCACGGCCACGATCCGCGAGGGACAAGCTGGCCGCTTGCCGCTTGGGGCCGCCGCACAAAACAAGGGAACGCCGGGCCGCTAACTGCTGTCTTTTGACGGGCCAAACATACGGGCCCGGCGCTCCCCATCTTTACATAGGAGGCGGACTTATGGAATACGACCCCGCTCTGGCCGCTCTGCTGGCCCAGCCGTGGAGCAACAACGTGTGCCGGGGCTATGTCATCTATGCGATGGAAAACTGCGGCTTTTCTGCCGGGGACATCCGGCGCGTGGTGGCCGAGCTCTATGAAGTGTTCGACTGCCGGGGGCTGGAAGAGGCCGAGGCGCATTTTCTGGACAGCCCCTATTAAGTTCGAGACAATTTGTCCCAAGGTAGGGACAGGCCAAAGGGCAGCACTTTTCGGAGTGCTGTCCTTTCGCGTTTCCCCACCAACCCAAAACGCAAAAGGAGGTTTTACCGTGAGACTGACCGCACAAGAGCTGGAACAAATGAAAAACGTGGACATCGGCGCGGTGAGCGCGGATGCGCTGGCTGACGTGAGCGGTATGGCCTTTGACCGCACCCTCCCCCGGGAGGAGCGGCTGGCCCGGTTTGTGAGACGGGCCGTCAATCCGTACTGCTTTAGCGTGGGCGGCGTGGGCGTGAAAATCGAATTTGCCGAGGGCGGCCCCTCCCTCCAGGAGACGCTGGCGGCCTTTCTTATCCGGCAAAAGAGCGGGCTGTGACTGCTGTTGCGGCCTGCTCCCACTTCGAGACAAAATGTCCCGAGGCATCGACATCCTTGTTGATTGCCCCGGGCAGAGTTATAATATAAGTGTAATGTGATAGGGAAGGAGGAACAATGGCACGAGCTAAAAACAGAGGGTATCAGCAGACTTTGACCCCTACATATACTATCCGGCGCTGGCGTTTGGGCGAGTACATCCGCCTTTCCAAAGAGGATTTGAAAAAGGGCAAGGACGACAGCAACAGCGTGAAGAACCAGCGTGACCTGCTGGGGGACTTCTACCGGCGGCACATGGACGAATTTGAAAGCGCCGTTGAATATGTGGACGATGGGCACACCGGGACGGATGCCAACCGCGAAAACTTCCAGCGGCTCTTGGCCGATGTGATGAGCGGGAAAATCAACTGCGTGATTGTGAAAGACCTTTCCCGGTTCGCCCGGAATTACAGTGACGCGGGGAGTCTGATTGATAACCTGTTTGTGCAGATGGGCGTCCGCTTTATCTCCCTTGCGGAGAACGTGGACAGCTACCTGAACCCCGACAGCGTTTCAAACATTATCGTTCCGATAACCAACGTGATGAACGATAACTATTGCTACCAGACCTCAAAGAAAATCCGGCAGGTTTTTGATTACAAGCGGCGCAACGGCCAGTACATCGGCTCTTTCGCTCCCTATGGCTACATCAAAGACCCAAAGGACAAGCACCAGCTTATTGTGGATGCGGATGCGGCTGAAATCGTCAAGCGCGTGTATTCCATGCTCCTGCAAGGCTCGTCTAAGAGGGCCATCGCCTTGTATCTGAACGAACACGGCATACCCAGTCCCACGGCCTACCGCCGGAAAAAGGGCCTGCCCGTTTCCTCGGCTGTGGCGGACGACCCCATGTGGGGGGCCCGCATGATACATGAAATCCTCACCAACCCCATCTATACCGGGGATTTGGTACAGGGCCGCCGCCGGGTGAAAAGCTACAAGGTACACCAGATTGAGGCTGTGCCGGAGGAAGAATGGGTGCGCGTCCCCGATACCCACGAGGCCATCATCACCCACGAAACCTTTGACAAGGTGCAGGCCCTGCTGGTGCGCGATACCCGGACATCCCCCAAAGGGCGGGAGGTTCATCTGTTCAGCGGTTTTCTGAAATGCGCGGATTGCGGGAAATCCATTACCCGCAGCCAGAGCGGGAAAAATATCTATTACGCCTGCTCCACTTACAAGAACCGCTCCCGGACGGCCTGCTCCATGCACTCTATCAAGCACAACCGCTTGGAGGCCGCCGTTCTGTTCGCTATCCAGTATCAAGTGAACACCGCCGTTTCCTACTCGGAAATGATAACCAACATCAACTCGGCCCCGCTGAAAAAAAGTCAATCCCACCGCCTTAACGACCAGATAGCCGCAAAGGAAAAGGAATTGACCCGGATAACCCGCTACAAGCAGTCACTGTATCAAGATTGGAAAGACGGGGAAATCACCCAGCAGGAATACCGGGATATGAAAGCCGATTATGAACGGCAGGCCGCCGAGCTTGCGGATGTGCTGGCCCGGCTGAACGCAGAACGGGCGGAGCTCTTGAATGGCGTTGACAAGGAACACCCCGCGCTGGTAGCCTTTGCAAAGTATCAAAGCATCGAAACGCTCACCCGTGAAATCCTCACGGACTTGGTAGACCATATCAAGGTTTACGAAAACGGCAATATCAGCGTTCATTTCAAGTTCGCGGACGAGTTCCGCAAGATTGCCGAGTACATTGAAATCAACACCACCGATACCGCCGAGGCGGGCTGACCCCCGCCAAAGCAAAAACCCTTTTGACAGTGTGTTTTCCTAATAGGAGTTAATCATACTCTTATTGTTATATTCCGCCTGTAGGGTGTTGTTAATCTTTTCCCAATACCAATCTGAGGCCGAAATAGTTTCTCCGTTAACCCGAGCCACAACCATATTTTTATTTTCAATCGTAACCTTTCCCTTTAGATTCTCACCGAGACGGCGCATTCTTTCATTAATTTCTGTTTGTTGAACCGCGTCAGGTTTTGAAATTTGTGAATAATCAACATCTACTATAATAGATTTAGTCGCGGTTGTTATAATTTCGTCAACCTGAGCCCTGGTAAGTGGTTGCCTGGAGTCTTTAATATTATTAGATTCGTCTACATTCGAACAACCATTTAATATAATGATTATAAACAAGAGCAATACAATAACAATTTTTTTCATAATGCTAACCTATCTCCCTGTTTAATAAAGTTCTTTTTCTATTGGTTAATATATACGGATTTTTTAACGCTGAACAAACCTCTTTGTTTCCCCTGACTGGTATGTTGATAAATAGGAACGAATTGATATTATATATAGTATTTATCAAATTCCCATTTCAAGGGGTTTGCATCAATATATTCCCATATTTTCAGGTATTCTGTTTCGTTACGGATAATATGGTCATGGTACGATTTCTGCCAAATCTTTTTGTCAAATGGCAGGCATTCTCCCTTTTTTACAAAGTCAATATATAATTTTGTGGTTAATGTTTTAAATCGTTTTACATATTCAGATAATATAGGGAACGGCCACCGTGCCGTTCCGTCATGTTGTATCAACATAATCGCGTGTAAGTGGTTTGGCATAACAATAAATTTGTCAATAATTATATCCGGATAAAATCCTGATATTTCTTCAAATTTATTAAATACCATTAAACCTGCATTGTTTAAAATCAAATTACTGTTTTCAATTCTTCCAAACAAAGGTAATCCATTTTGGGTGCATATTGTGATGAAATACGCATTATTTTGACTGTAATTATAATTTTTGAGACGCTGTAATTTGCGTTGCGGTAAATTCATAAAATCACCATTCGGAACGACACAGGGGTCGTTCCCTACATTTCTACATTGCTACGCAGTTTTAACATTATCACCACTGCAACTACCCGATCCAAGACCAATTGTGTTACTATTCGGTTTAAAATAGATGCCGGTTTTGCATTGTCACAATATTGTATACTTCAATACAATATTGTAATATCCTGC
>Ga0123333_10000755_pt1 | contig 35050 bp, 37 predicted proteins | sample BioC12SIPDNA_3_FD_89957 | JGI IMG/M metagenome (GOLD analysis project Ga0123333, IMG submission 89957) | Anaerobic biogas reactor microbial communites from Washington, USA - Biogas_R2_B C12 SIP DNA | ecosystem: Engineered > Bioreactor > Anaerobic > Unclassified | place: Washington, USA...
CAGGCGCCGCGGTCGTCGTCGACCACCACCAGGAACTCGCTGGCGCCGCGCCGCAGCACGCTGGCCTCCGCGATGGCGTGGCCACGGTGGTTGAGGTGCAGGCTGCGCGCGGCGCCGCCGACCGGCAGGCCGGTGACGTCGTTGGCGAGCTGACCGTGCAGGAAGGCGGGGGCGTCGGGGCCGGCGGCGGCCAGCGCCGTGGCCGGGAGGCGCGCCACCAGCGCCCCGCTGGCGGCGGCACCCAGCGTGGCCGCCGCCACCAGGGCGTGCTCGGGCGTCGAGGTCGTGGGGTGCTGGCTCATGCCACCGATTATCCGCCACCCCGCGGGCGCGGCGTGGCGCCGGGGGAACCCAGGCGCGGGCGCGGCACGTCGCGGCAGGCGGCGCCGCGCTCGAGCCTCAGAGCTCGACCAGCGCGAAGTCGTAGGCGTTCACCACGCGCACGCCCTCGGGCGTCACGTACTCGCGGCGCGCGTTGGCGCCGCTCAGGTGCACGTGCCCGTGCACGTGCAGGCGCGGGCGCCACAGGCGGTGGAACTCGTTGAACGCCTCGACCCCGCCGTGCACCCGGTCGTCGCCGGCGTTGGGGCCCACCGGCGGCGCGTGGGTCAGCAGCACGTCGACGGCGCGCCCGCGGCGCCAGCGGTTCCACAGCAGCCGCGGGTAGAGCCCGCGGGTCATGGCGCGGTACTGCGCCTGGGTGTACTGGTGCGGCCCCGGGCGGTAGCGCAGGCTCCCCTCGACGCCCGCCACCAGCAGGCCGGCCACCTCCACCACCTTGAGGTGGGCGTCGAGGCTGCCGCCGGGCGGGCGCTCCTCCTGCGTCTGCGGGTCGCGCACCACGCCGTAGGCGTGGTTGCCGAACACGTACACGGGCGGCACGCGCGTCTTGGTGGCGATGAACTCGAGCAGGTAGCCGGGGATGTCACCGGCCGACAGCACGGCGTCGAAGGGCGCCAGGTTCTCCGGGAAGTTGTTGGAGTAGACGACCGGCGAGACGGCGTCGGCGATGACCAGCAGGCGCATCAGCGCCGGAGGCGCCGCCCCGCGCCGGCCGCCGGGCGGCACGCTCGGGGCGCGACGGGGCGGCGCGACGGCACCGCCCCCGCCGCGCGCATCAGGCCGCCATCTGGCTCTTCGCCGCCCACTCGAGCCCCGCCCAGATCAGGTCCTCGATGTCGCCGTCGAGCACCTCGTCGGGGTCGTGGCGCATGGCGCCGGTGCGGTGGTCCTTGACGTACTGCTTGTCGAGCACGTAGCTGCGGATCTGGGAGCCCCACTCGATGGCCTTCTGCTCGCCGCGCGCCTTCATCTGCTCCTCGAGGCGCCGCTGCTCCTCGCGCTCGAAGAGGCGCGAGCGCAGCACCGTCATGGCCTTCTCGCGGTTCTTGATCTGCGACTTGCCGTCCTGGCAGGTCACGACGATCTCCTCGGGCGTGCCCGGCTTGTAGACCACGCGCACGGCCGAGTCGGTGGTGTTCACCGACTGCCCGCCCGGGCCGCTCGAGCGGTAGACGTCGACGCGCACGTCGTTGGGGTCGATGTGCAGCTCGAAGGTGTCGTCGATCTCGGGCATGACCTCGACCGAGGCGAACGAGGTGTGGCGCCGGCCCTGCGAGTCGAAGGGGCTGACGCGCACCAGGCGGTGCACGCCGCCCTCGGGGCGCAGCATGCCGAAGGCGCGCTCGCCGCGCACGATCATCTGCGCGTACTCGATGCCGTTGGGCGCGTCGTCGTTCGGCACCAGGTCGAGCAGCTCGACGGTGTAGCCGTGCCGCTCGGCGTAGCGCCGGTACATGCGCAGCAGCATGCCCGCCCAGTCGGACGACTCGGTGCCGCCGGCGCCCGGCTTGATGGTCACGATGGCGGCGCGCCCGTCGTGGTCGCCGTTGAAGAGCGTCTCGCGGTACAGCGTCTCCAGCTCGGCCTCGACACGCTCGAGCTCGGGCTCGAGCTCCGCCTCCTCGTCGGCGTCGGCGAGCTCGAACAGCTCCTCGAGGCCTTCCAGGTCGTCGGCGACCAAGTCGAACGCCTTGATCACGCGCGAGAGCTGCGTGGCCTCCTGCGTGACGCGGCGGGCGTTGTCGGGGTCGTTCCAGAGGTTGGGGTCGTTCAGTTGGGGTTGGAGCTGCTCCAGCTTGGCTCGCTTCGAAGCCAAGTCAAAGATACCCCCTGAGCGACTGGACCCGTTCCTTCAGTTCTGACAGCGTTCCTCGTGGCATGTTGCCCTCCAGGCGCACACTCTACCCCGTCCGGCACGGGCGCCGCGGCCGCGCGCGCGACGGGCGCCGCGAGGCCGTCGCGAGGCCGCGTGATATCCTCGCGGGCAGGGGCTGTACCCGCGAATCCCAGCGCCCGGCCGCGCGCCGCGGCGCTTTCGATAGAGAACCCCGACTCCCGCCGGAGGCGCACGCTTGGCCTTGTTAGAAAGCTTCGGGTTGCAGGACGCCATCGACGTCCTGATCATCGCCGTGCTCCTGTACCAAGCCTACGCGCTGCTGGTCGGCACGCGCGCCTGGAACGTGCTGCGCGGGCTCCTGGCGCTGTCCGCGCTCTGGTTCCTGGCGGGCCTGTTCGAGCTGCAGGCCACCAAGTGGCTGTTCGACGCCATCGCCCCCGCCGGCTTCCTCGCCATCGTGGTGGTGTTCCAGCCCGAGCTGCGCGCCGTGCTCGAGCGCGTGGGCCGCGGCCGCAAGGCGCGCAGCTCCAGCGCCGACCCGGTGCAGGAGATCATGGCCGCGGTGCGCGAGCTGGCCACCCACCGGCGCGGCGCGCTCATCGCCATCGAGCGCCGCACGCCGCTCAAGGAGTACGCCGACAAGGGCACCCCGATCGGCGCCCCGGTGACGTCGGCGCTGCTGCAGACGATCTTCGCCTCCAAGGGCCCGCTCCACGACGGCGCCGTCATCGTGCGCGAGGACCTGGTCACCAACGCCGGCGTCATCCTGCCGCTCTCCGACCGCCACGAGGGCTGGTCGGTCAAGCACGGCACCCGCCACCGCGCCGCGCTCGGCCTCTCGGAGGTCTCCGACGCGCTGGTGCTGGTGGTCAGCGAGGAGCGCGGCACCGTGAGCATCGCCAAGGACGGCGAGCTCACCCCCGACGTGGCCCCCGCCGACCTGCTGCGCGCCCTGCGTGAGGCCTACGCGTGAGCGGCCTGTTCGGCGCCCTCCTCGAGCTGCTGGCGCGCCTGGTGCGCAACTGGCCGCGCAAGCTGGTGGCGCTGGCGGCCGCCTTCGGCTTCTGGTGGCTGGTGGGCACCACCACCACGACCATCACCCAACGCAGCTTCGTGATCCCGCTGCAGGTGGAAGGGGTGGAGGCCGAGGACCTGGCCGTGGGCGTGCCCGACGTGGTCGAGGTGAGCGTCTCCGGGCCGGGGCCGCGCATCGACCGCCTGCGCCCCGACCAGCTGCTGGCGCTGCTCGACCTCACCGACGTCACCGGCGACTTCGAGCGCCAGATCGTGGTGCAGACGCCGCAGGAGGTGCGCCTGCTCTCCGTCACCCCCTCGAGCGTGATCGGCTTCCTGGAGACGGTGGCGCAGCGCACCATCCCCGTGGAGGTGGGCATCGTGGGGGCGCCGCCCGACGGCACCGTGGTGCGCGCCGCCGCCACCCCACCGCAGGTGCGCATGACCGGCCGCCAGCAGCAGCTCGACCGCGTGGCGCGCGCGGTGGCGTTCGTGGACCCGAGCGGCGGCCGGGCCACGGTCATCGCCCTGGACGGCGCCGAGCAGCCGGTCGCCGGCATCGCCTTCGACCCGCCGGCGGTGCAGGTGGCCGTGGGGAGCCGCGAGGTGCTCTACACCGCGGCCGTGCTGGTGGAGCTGGCGGCGCCCGCCGACGCCGCCATCGTCAGCGCCACCCTCACCCGCCCCACCGCCACGCTGGCCGGCCCACCGGCGGCGCTCGCCGAGCTCGAGTCGGTGACGGCGACGGTAGAGCCGCTGACGGGCGAGGTCGCGCCTGGACGGTATACTCTTCCAGTTCGGCTCGAGCTCCCCGACGGGGTCGTAGCCGTGTCCACCCCCTCCGCCGTCCTGCAGTACGTGACCGCCCCGGTGGAGCCGTGACGAGCGACGAGCAGCCTGGAGGAACCTTGATACACCCGATCCGCTACTACGGCGACCCGGTGCTTCGCCGCCGCGCCAGCGAGGTCACGGAGTTCGACGCTGACCTGAAGCGCCTCGCCGCCGACATGATCGAGACGATGTACGCCGCCGACGGCGTGGGCCTCGCCGCCCCGCAGATCGGCGTGTCCAAGCGCCTGTTCGTGGCCCTGGAGGTGCAGCCGGGCGCCGACGACGACCCCGACGCCGAGGAGGGCGAGGTGGCGGCCGCCGAGCGCCGCCGCCGCTGGGAGGAGCGCCGCGAGCACGTGATCGTCAACCCGCGGCTGGTGAAGCGCGAGGGCCAGCAGTTCGGCCGCGACGGCTGCCTCAGCCTCCCCGGCCTCTACGCCGAGGAGGTGCCGCGCGACCTGGTGGTCGAGCTCGAGTACCAGGACCTCGACGGCCAGCCCCGCACGCTGCGCGCCGAGGGCTACTTCGCCCACGTCCTGCAGCACGAGTTCGACCACCTCGAGGGGATCCTCTACTTCGACCGCCTGCCCGAACCGCGCCGCCGCGCGTTCCTGGAGGAGCACCGCCAGGAGCTCGCCGAGATGCAGCGCGAGGCCAAGGCCTTCCTCAAGCAGGAGCGGGAGCGCCACGCCCGGCAGGGCGCCCGCGCTCCGGTCAGGTAGCCGGCTTGTCGCTCGAGCCCCTCAAGCTCGCGTTCTTCGGCTCGCCCGCCTTCGCGGTGCCGGTGCTGGAGGCGCTGGTGCGGCACCACGACGTGGCGCTGGTCGTCACGCAGCCCGACAGGCCCGCCGGCCGCGGCCTGGGCCTGCGCGCCCCCGCCGCCGCCGAGCGCGCGCGCGAGCTGGGCCTGCGGCTCGAGCAGCCCAGCCGCCTGAAGGGCAACGAAGGGTTCGAGGCGCTCCTGCGCGAGCTGGAGCTCGACGTTGCGGTCACGGCGGCCTACGGCCGCATCCTGCCGGGCTCGCTGCTGGAGGTGCCGCGCCACGGCTTCCTCAACGTCCACGCGAGCCTGCTGCCGCGGTACCGCGGCGCGGCGCCGGTGCAGTGGGCGCTGATCGAGGGCGAGCGCGAGACGGGCGTGAGCATCATGCAGACCGACGTCGGCCTCGACACCGGGCCCGTGCGGCTGCAGCGCCGCCTCCCCATCGCCGAGACCGACGACGCCGCCACGCTGCTCGATGAGCTCTCGGTGCTCGGCGCCGAGACGCTGCTGGAGGCGCTGCGCCTGCTCGGCGAGGGCACCCTGCCGCTCACGCCGCAGGACGACGCCGCCGCCACCCTGGCGCCGCCGCTGAAGCCCGAGGACGGCTGGGTGCGCTGGGGCGACCCCGCGCAGCGCATCGTCGACCGCCACCGCGGGGTGGCGCTGTGGCCCGGCAGCAGCTTCGAGCACGACGGCCAGCGCGTGAAGGTCGAGGCGCTACAGCTGGCCGCGAGCGACGAGCGGGCGGCGCCGGGAACGGTGCTGGCCACCACCGCCGGCGGGCTGCTGGTGGCCGCCGGCGACGGCGCCGTCGAGCTGCAGCGCGTGAAACCGCCCGGCAAGCGCGCCATGAGCGCCCGCGACTGGGCGAACGGGCGCGGCGTGAAGGAGGGAGCGCGCCTTGGCTAGCGTCGCGATCGTGGGCCGCCCGAACGTGGGCAAGTCGAGCCTCTTCAACCGCCTGGTGGGCCGCCGCGAGGCGATCGTGGCCGACGTGCCCGGCGTCACCCGCGACGTGAAGGAGGCCGAGGTCGTCGCCGACGACGGCTACGCCTTCCGCCTCCTCGACACCGGCGGGCTGTGGTCGGGCGACCGCTGGGAGAAGCCCATCCGCCAGAGCGTCGAGGCGGCGCTGGTGGGAGTCGACCTGGTGCTGTTCGCCGTCGACGGCCGCGCCGGCCTCACCCCCGCCGACCACGAGGTCGCCGACTGGCTGCGCGGCCTTGGCAAGCCCGTGATGCTGGTGGCCACCAAGATCGACGACCCGCGCCACGCCGAGACGGCCGAGTACTTCGAGCTCTACGGCCTGGGCTTCGGCGAGCCGCACCCCACCGCCGCCGAGCACGCCGTGGGCACCTACGAGCTGCTGGCCGAGGTGCGCGAGCGGCTCGGCGAGCTCGAGGGGGACGTCGAGGAGGAGGCCGTCAAGGTCGCCATCATCGGCCGCCCCAACGTGGGCAAGTCGAGCCTGGTGAACGCCATCGTCGGCGACGAGCGCGTGATCGTGGCCGACGTGCCCGGCACCACCCGCGACAGCGTCGACGTGCGCTTCGACTTCGCCGGCCGCCCCTTCGTGCTCATCGACACCGCCGGCATGGCACGCAAGGACGTCGGCGACCTCGAGTACTACGCGCGCATGCGCTCCGAGATGGCGCTCAGGCGCGCCGACGTGGCCATCCTGGTGGTCGACCCGTTCGAGTTCGGCGACCACGAGATGCGCCTCGCCAACCTGGCGCTCGAGTGGGGCAAGCCGGTGGTGGTAGCGGTTAACAAGTGGGACCTGGTGACCGACGAGCAGCTGGAGCCGTTCCGCGAGGCGCTCGACGAGGGCCTGTCGCACCTGCGCTTCGCGCCGCGCGTGTACACCAGCGCGCTGACGGAGTTCGGCCTCCACGAGGTGCTGGCCACCACCATCCGCCTGTTCGACGCCTCGCACCGGCGCGTGGCGACCGGCGAGCTGAACGGCTGGCTCGAGGTGTGGACCACGCGCCAGGCGCCGCCCAACTTCCACGGCAAGCCGCTGAAGCTGCTCTACGCGAGCCAGGTGGCGGTGGCGCCGCCCACCTTCGTGTTCTCGATCAACAGCGAGTCGTTCCTCACGCGCCCCTACGAGCACTACCTGCGCAACCGCATCCGCGAGGACCTGGGCTTCGCCGAGGTGCCGATCCGGATGGTGTTCAAGGAGCGCCAGGGGGGCAAGAAGAAGGTGCGCACCTGAGCCGGGCGCCCGGCTCAGGCCCGCTCGACCGCCAGCACCACCTTGAGGTTGCCGCGGCGCGTCTCACCCTCCACCCGCACCACGTGGAAGCGGCCCAGGCCGTGGGCGTACACCTCGTCGCCCTGCGCGGCGCTGGCAGCCTTGCCGGCCACGGCGCCGTTCACGCTCACGCGCCCCGCCGCCACCCCCTTGGCGAAGTAGGCGCGCGACACCCCGAAGGCGCGCGCCCCCAGCACGTCCACCCGCAACGACGGCACCACCGCGCTGAGCTCGCGGCTGCTGCCGCCGCCGAGGCGCTCGACGGGCACCTCGCTGGCCGCCACCGGCCGCCCGGCCAGCTGGCGCACGGCCGCCAGCTCCGCGGGCAGCGGGCCGAAGGTGACGAGCGTGACGCCGTCCTGGTGCGTCAGGGCGTCGCCCAGGCGCCCCGCCGGCACCCCCGCCGCGCGCGCGGCGGCGCGCAGCTCCTCGGCGCCGGCGTCGCCGGCCACGTACCAGCCGGCGAGCTTGGGGCGCGCCTCGGGGACGTGCTCCGGGAAGGCGGTCACCACCCGGCGCCGCGCGCCGGGGTAGCCGCCCCACGCCTCGGCGCCCACGCCGGCGGCCTTGAGGCGCGCCAGCAGGGCGTCAGCGCTCTCGGGCTCCAGGAAGTCGCTGAACGCCACGCGGCCCGCCCGGGCGGCGTTCAGGAGCGCGGTGAAGGTGTCGTCGAGCTCGGCCATGCGGCCAGCTTAACCGCGCGTCAGCGGACGTCCACCACCTCGACGCCGGCCGCCTTCAGGCGCTCGGCGAAGCCGCTGGCGCCCTCGCCCGCCACGCGCAGCACCAGGCGGCGCTTGTGGCCCGGCTGGATGCCCGTGGTGACGGCCGCCACGATGTTGGACGGCGCGCCCTGGTTGGCGACGCGCGCCAGCACGCCCGGCTCGTCGGGGAGGTCGACGGTGACGCGCGTGCCGCCCTCGCGCAGCGCCAGGAAGCTGACGAGCGCGCGCATCAGGTCGGTGATGGTGAGGATGCCCACGAGCTCGCCGCCGTCGAGCACCGGCAGGCCGGACACGCGGTGCTCCTCCATCAGCAGCGCCGCCTGCTCGATGGGGTCGTCGGCGCGCACGGTGATGACCGGCGAGCGCATGACGTCCTTGACCGTCAGCTTGCTCAGCAGGTAGTTGAGCTCGTAGATCGACAGCGTGGTGGCCTTGGAGGGGGTGGCCTCCTTCAGGTCACGGTCGGTGACGATCCCGATCAGCTTGCCGCTCTGCGTGACCGGCAGGCGGCGGAAGCCTCCCTCGCGTAGGCGCTGCATCGCCTCCATCACGGGCGTGCTAGCGCTGACCGTCTGCGGGTCCGACGTCATCCACTCGCGAACAAGCATCCAGTTCCTCCTTGGGCTTTTCCCGACTCTAACACCGCCCGGCGCGCGGGGTAGGGCGCGGCGGCGCCGTGTGCGACGCCGACCCCGCCGCCCGGCGACGCGCGCCCGCGTGACATGATGCGGGCATGAAGCGCCTCGCCATCCTCGGCTCCACCGGCTCGATCGGCACCCAGACGCTCGACGTGGCCCGCTGGCGCGGCTACCGCATCGAGGCGCTGGCCGCGGGCCGGAACGCCGCCCTGCTGCTCGACCAAGCGCGCGAGTTCCGGCCGTCGCTGGTGGCGTGCGCCGCCGAGGTCGCCGACGCCGTGCGGCCGCACCTGCCGGCCGGCACGCGCCTGGTGACGGGCGCGGCGGGCGTCGAGGAGGTGGCGACGGCCGACGCCGACGTGGTGGTGGCCGCCATCCCCGGCATCGACGGCCTCGCCCCCACCGCCGCCGCGCTCGCCGCCGGGCGCCACGTGGCGCTGGCCAACAAGGAGGCCATGGTGGTGGCCGGGCCCCTGATGTGGCAGCTGGCGCGCGGCAGCGGCGCGCGCATCACGCCCGTCGACTCCGAGCACGCCGCGCTCTACCAGTGCCTGCTGGGCGAGCCCGCCGAGAGCGTGGCGGGGCTGGTGCTCACCGCCTCGGGCGGCCCCTTCCTCGATGGCCCCGCCGACCTGAGCCGCGTGACCGTCGAGCAGGCGCTGGCGCACCCCAACTGGGCCATGGGCCCCAAGGTGACCATCGACTCGGCCACGCTCTTCAACAAGGGCCTCGAGGTGCTGGAGGCGCACTTCCTCTTCGACGTGCCGCTGGAGCGCATCGAGGTGGTGGTGCACCCGCAGTCGCTGGTCCACGGCCTCGTGCGCTACGTCGACGGCAACGTCATGGCGCAGGTGGGGCCGCACGACATGCGCGTCCCCATCCAGTACGCCCTGGAGACGCCCGCGCGGCCGCCGGTGCCGCTGGAGCCGCTGCCGCTGCGGGGCAGCTGGGAGTTCCTGGAGCCCGACCACGCGCGCTTCCCCAGCCTGAGGCTCGCCTACCGCGCCGGCGAGCTGGGCGGCCTGGCGCCCGCCTACCTCAACGCCGCCGACGAGGTGGCGGTGGCAGCGTTCCTCGAGCGGCGCATCCGCTTCGACGCGATCCCCGAGCTGCTGGCCGCGGCGCTCGCCGCGGCGCCGCGCGGCGCGCTCGGCTGGGAGGCGCTCGCCGCGGCCGACGCCGAGGCGCGCCGGCTCACCCACGAGGCGGTCGCGGGGCTCGGCAGGCCGGCATGAGCCAGCGCGGCGTCAGGCTGCCCTTCGACCTGCTCGGCGTGCCGGTGTGGCTCGACAACAGCTTCCTGCTGGTGCTGCCGCTGTTCGCCTACCTGATCGGCTCGCAGATCACGGGCTACGCCGTGCTGCTGAGCCAGGTCGGCGTCCCCATCGACCCCAGCGGCCTGGAGCAGGGCTACACCCCGTGGCTGCTGGGCCTCGCGGCGGCGCTGGGGCTGTTCGCCAGCGTGCTGGTGCACGAGCTCGGCCACGCCGTGACCGCGCGGCTGTACGGCGTCAGGACGCGCGAGATCCGCCTGTGGTTCTTGGGCGGCGTGGCGCAGTTCGAGGAGATGCCGCGCGGCCGCGGCGCCGAGGCGGTGGTGGCGGTCGTGGGGCCGGTCACCAGCTTCGTCATCGGCTTCCTGCTGTGGTGGTCGCTGCCGCTGGCGCGCGACAACGACGGTGTGCTGCTGGTGCTCAGCTACCTGGCCATCACCAACGCCCTGCTGGCGCTGTTCAACCTGCTGCCAGCCCTGCCGCTCGACGGCGGTCGCGTGCTGCGCGGGCTGCTGGAGCTGTTCCTGCCCCACCTGACCGCCACGCGCATCGCCGTGGGCGTCAGCGGCGCCGTGGCGGTGCTGCTCGGCCTCTACGGCTTCTTCGCCATGAACTTCCTGCTGGTGATCATGGCGTTCTTCATCTACAACGCCGGCCGCGCCGAGGGCCAGGCGGCCGTGCTCCACGGCGCCTTCGAGGGCAAGCGCGTGGCCGACATCATGACCACCGACCCCATCACCGTCGACCCCGGCATGCCGCTCGAGCAGTTCGTGCGCCTGGCGAGCTTCCGGCCGCACCTCGGCTACCCGGTGCTCGACGCGGGCGGCCTGCTGGTGGGGTTCGCGCGCATCGCCGACGCCCGCGCGGCGCTCGAGGGCGCCACGGGCGAGGCACTCGCCACCGTGGAACAGGTCATCGGCCCGGCCGAGACGATCGCGCCGGATGCTGACGCCTTCGAGGCGCTCAGGCGCCTGGCCGAGGGCGACCTGGGGCGGCTGATGGTCGTCGACGGCGACGGGCGCCTGCTGGGCGTGGTCGGCAAGCGCGACCTGCTGGCGCTGCTGCGCGACCCGAGCGAGCCGGCGGCGGGCGAGGAGGCGGGGCTCCCCTGAGCCAGCGTCCGCCCGACCGACCTGGGGCCGCGGCTTTGCCATACTGGGGACGGCGGCCGGAACCGCCTAGACGATGATCACACTGCTGACCTTCGCACTGATACTCACCAGCGCCGTGGTGGTCCACGAGCTGGCGCACTACCTGAACGCCCGCAGCGTGGGGCTCGAGGTGCGCGCCTTCAGCGTCGGCATCGGGCCCGTGCTCGCCCGCCGCCGCTGGCGCGGCACCGAGTGGCGCCTGAGCCTCCTGCCGCTGGGCGGCTACGTGGAGCTGCCGGGCATGGCGCCCACCGTCGACGAGAGCGGCGAGCTGCGGCACCCCGACGAGGGGGTGGCGAAGCTGCCGCTGAACCAGAAGCTGTGGGTGCTGATCGGCGGCGTCATCGCCAACTACCTGCTCGGCAGCCTGCTCCTGGCGGGGGCCATCAGCCTGCAGCCCGCCTACCGCGCCATCACCTCGCAGGCCGAGCTGCCGGTGCGCGGCACGCTCGTGGTCGGCGTGGTGGAGGGCTCCCCCGCCGCCGCGCTCGGCATCGAGGCGCAGGACCTGATCGTGGCCATCAACGGCGTCGAGACGCCCTCCGACCAGGAGGTGGTGGCGCAGGTGCAGGCGGCCGAGAGCCTGACGCTGGTGCTCGAGCGCGACGGCGCGCGCCGCACGGTGACCACCCCGTGGCCGCCGGCGGAGGGCGAGCCGCTGCTGGGCGTGACCATCAGCACCAGCGTGGCGCCGGTGGGCTTCCTCGAGGTGCTGCCCGAGGCGGCGGCCTTCGGCGTGCGCGTGGTGCCGCAGATGGTGACCGGCTTCGTGCGCGGCATCGGCGCGGCCGTCACGGGCGCGCCCAACCAGGACGTGGCCGGGCCGGTAGGCATGGTCACCATGGTGGCCGAGGCCACGCGCATCGGCCTGGCGCCGGTGCTGCTGCTGGCGGCGGTCATCAACCTGTCGCTGGCGGTGTTCAACCTCCTGCCCGTCCCCGGCCTCGACGGGGGCCGCATGCTGCTCGCCGCCGTCGTGGCGCTGCGCGGCCGACCGTTCCGGCCCGGCCAGGAGGAGCAGATCCACTTCATCGGCGTCATGCTCGTGATGGCCCTCATCGTGCTGATCACCTTCCGCGAGGTCGGCGCGCTGTTCGCAGGCTGACCGCTGATGGCCTCCCTCCCCTTCACCCCCGAGGAGCCCGACGACCCGCTGCGAGGCAGCGTCGCCGTGCTGGTGCCGGCCTACGAGGAGGCCGACAACCTCGTCCCCGTCGTGCGGGCGGCGCTCGAGGCGCAGGTCGGCGACGTGCTGGTGGTCGACGACGGCTCCAGCGACGCCACCGCCGAGGTGGCGCGCCGCGCGGGCGCGCGCGTGCTGGAGCTGACCGAGAACCGCGGCAAGGGCGGCGCCATCGCCGCCGGCGCCGCCAGCCTCGACAGCGACGTGGTGGTGCTCCTCGACGCGGACCTGGTCGGCTTGGAGCCCGAGCACGTGCGCGCCCTCGCAGAGCCGGTAGCGAGCGGCGCCGCCGACATGGCGCGCGGCACCTTCAAGGACGGCCGCTGGCGCACCACCGCCGCCCAGCACGTGCTGCCGGTCCTGAACGGCCAGCGCGCGCTGCGCCGCGCGGCGCTGCTCGCGGTGCCGGGGCTCGCCGACAGCCGCTACGGCGTCGAGATCGCCATCACGCGCGAGGCGCGCGAGCGCGGCTGGCACACCGTCGACGTGCCGCTGCCCGGCGTGTCGCAGGTCATGAAGGAGGAGAAGCGCGGCTGGCGCCGCGGCCTCCGGGTGCGCCTACGCATGTACCGCGAGATCCTGGGCACGCTCGTGAACCGCACGCGGCAGCACCGCTGACCGTCGTCTTCCGGAGGACCGCATGGAGATCGTGAGGATGAGCGTGGGCCCGCTGCAGGCCAACGCCTACCTGCTGCTGGCCGGCGAGGCGGCCGTGGTCGTCGACCCGGGCGCCGAGGGCGACCTGATCGCCGCCGAGCTCGAGCGGCGCGCCAAGCGCCTGGAGGCGGTGTGGCTCACCCACGCCCACTTCGACCACGTGGGCGGGCTGGCCGAGCTACTGGCCGCGCATGGCGACGGCGCCGTGCCGGTGCTGATGCACCCGGCCGACGAGCCGCTGCTGGAGCACGCCGTGGCGGCGGCCGCGCGCTGGGGCATCGACATCCCCGCCCCGCCGCAACGCACCCACGACCTGGCCCACGGCGCGCTGCTGAGCGTGGGCGGGGAGCAGGCGCGGGCGCTGCACACGCCGGGCCACGCCCCCGGGCACGTGGCGTTCCACCTGCCCGGGCACGGGGTGGTGCTGTCGGGCGACGCGCTGTTCCAGGGGTCGATCGGCCGCACCGACCTGCCGCTGGCGGACCACGGCCAGCTGCTGGCCTCGATCCGCCGCGAGCTGCTGACCCTCCCCGACGACACCACGGTGCTGCCGGGCCACGGGCCGGCCACCACCGTGGAGGCCGAGCGCTTCGGCAACCCGTTCCTCTGAGGCGCGCGCGGCGCGTTAGCATCGCCGCATGTCACTGAAGGTCCTCTGGCAGGACGACACCACCGCACGCCCCGCCCGCGAGCTCGACCTCCGCGCCGCCCTCGAGGTGCGCTTCGCGGACGCCGCGGAGGCGCACGCCGCCCGCGACTGGCCCGACGTGCTGGTGTGCGGCGACCCCAGCGAGGAGCAGCTCGACGGCGCCCGCCTGCGGCGCGTCGTGGTGCCGTGGGCGGGCGTGGGCGCGCGGCTGCGCGAGCGCGCGCTGGCCCGACCGCACCTGACGGTGCACAACTCGCACTTCAACGACGCCATGGTGGCGCAGCACGCGCTGGCGCTGCTGCTGGCGGTGACCAACCGCGTCGTGGCGGCCGACCGCGCCATGCGCCGCGGCGACTGGGGCGACGACCACGACGAGCGCCACCTGGGCGTGCAGCTGGCGGGCAAGGTGGCCCTGCTGGTGGGCTACGGCGCCATCGGGCGGGCGCTGCGCCCGAGCCTAGAGGCGCTCGGCATGGAGGTGCGCGCCTACCGGCGCCGCCCGCGGGCGGACGGAAGCGTGCGCGAGTACGGCCCCGGCAAGCTCCACGAGGCGCTGGCGGCGGCCGACGCCGTGGTCGTGTCGCTGCCCGCCACCCCGGACACCGAGGGGCTCCTGGGCGCCGCGGAGCTCGCGCGCCTGAAGCCGACGGCGGCGCTCGTGAACGTGGGGCGCGGCAAGGTCATCGACGAGGAGGCGCTGTACCGCGCCCTGGCCGCGGGCCGCCTGCTGGGCGCCGGCATCGACGTGTGGTACCGCTACCCGAAGCGCGAGCCGCTCGAGCGCGTCTTCCCCAGCGCCTACCCGTTCCAGGAGCTCGACAACGTGGTGATGAGCCCGCACCGCGGCAACGACGTGCGCGACTGGCAACGGGTCGCGGCGCGCGACGTGCTCGCCACCCTCACGGCGCTGGCCGCGGGCGAGGAGCGCAACCGCGTCGACCTCGAGAGCGGCTACTGACCCGCCGCGCCCGGCGGCGCCGGCGCCAGCACGCCGCGCAGCGCCAGGTCGAGCGCGGCGCGCAGCTCGGCCGCCAGCGAGCGCTCCGGGCGGTAGGCCGCCCACTGCAGCGCGGTGATGAAGAAGGCGTTGGCGAGGGTGCGCGCCAGGCGGTCGACCGAGTAGTCGCCGCGCACCACCCCCTCCGCGCGCCCGTGCCCGAGGGCGTCGCGCAGCAGCTCCGCCAGCGGCAGCGCCAGGTAGGCGGCGCGCGAGCGCGCCGGGTCGGGGTTGAGCAGCTCGTACGACAGCGGCAGCACGAGCTCGCGGCGCGCCTCGACGAAGGCGGCCAGCTCGTCGAACAGGAAGCGCAGCTCGCTCGTGGCGTCGAAGCGCGGGTCCTCGGCGCGCCGCCGCGCCACGCGCGCGGCCAGCGCCGCCAGCTCGCTGCGGGCGTGGTCGAGGAGGATCGACTCCTTGTAGGGGAAGTAGTTGAACACCGTGCCGCGGCTCAGGCCCGCGCGCTCGGCGATCAGCTGGTAGGTGGTGGCCTGGAAGCCGCGCTCGGCGATCAGCGCGAGCGCCGCCCGCAGGATGCGCTCGCGGCGGTCGGCCTTCTGCCGCTCCCGGACCCCCGCGCGTCGCGTCACGGCGGCATCATACCCAGCGCCGGCGCGGCGAACGGAAGCAGCCACCGGGCGTGGGGCCCGGTGGCTGCTGGGGTCGTCGGGATCGCTAGCCGCTCAGGCGGCGTTCTTGGCCGTCTCGACGAGCGCGCGGAACGCTTCCGGCTCGCGCACGGCGATGTCGGCGAGGACCTTGCGGTCGAGCTCGACGCCCGCCTTGCGCAGGCCCGCGACGAAGCGCGAGTAGGTCATGCCCTCCTGGCGCGCGGCGGCGTTGATGCGCGCGATCCACAGGCGGCGGAACTCGCCCTTCTTGTCGCGGCGGTCGCGGTAGGCGTAGTCCTCGGCGTTGAGCAGCGTCTGCTGCGCGATGCGGAAGCTCTTGGAGCGTAAGCCCCAGTAGCCCTTGGCGCGCTTGAGCAGCTTCTGGTGGCGGCGGCGGCGGACGGTACCGGTCTTGGCGCGTGGCATCTCAGGACCTCACTCGTAGGGCAGAAGCTTCTTGATGCGCTTCGCCTCGGGTTCCGCGATGATGAGGTCGGTCCTGCCCTGCCGGATGGTGGTACCTGACTTCTTGTAGTTCAGGTGCCGCTTCCCGGAGCGCATGGCCTTGACCTTACCTCGCCCAGTGACTTTGACACGGGCTTTGGTGCCCTTGTGGGTCTTCAGCTTAGGCATGTCTCTCTCCTGTGCGCCGCGCGCCCGGCCCCGGCGTTCGCCGGTGGCCTGCTACGTGGCGTGGTTCGTTGCTCCCGTGGGGCGGGCCGCACGAGAGGCTGGTTGGTGCGAGCGTGATGGCTCGCCGAGCGCCGCTCGCTGAGCGGGGGCTCAGCTCTCCAACGGTACTCCGGACGGGCGCAGCACCATGTTCATGTCCATGCCGGCGATCGACGGCGCGGCGTCCACGACGGCCAGCTCGTTGACGTCGGCGGCGACGCGGTTGAGGATGCCCTGGCCCAGCTCGGGGTGGGTGCGCTCACGGCCGCGGAACATGATGGTCACCTTCACCTTGTGACCGCCCTTGAGGAACCGGCGGATGTGGTTGACCTTGGTCTCGTAGTCGTGCTCGTCGATCTTCACGCGGAACTTGATCGACTTCATCTCCTGCTGCCGCGAGCGCTTGCGCGCCTCCTTGGTCTGCTGCTGGAGCTCGAAACGGTACTTACCGTAGTCCATCAGCCGCGCGACCGGGGGCTGCGCCTGCTCGCCCACCAGGACGAGGTCAAGGTCTTCCTCGCGCGCCATGCGCAGCGCGTCACGGGTGTCGACGATGCCCACCTGGGCCCCGTCCGAACCGATGAGACGCACCTGACGGGCGCGGATCTGCTCGTTCACCTTCAGCTCTCTCGAAATGGACTCCACCTCCTGAGGGAATCTGCGTGGTACCTGGACTGAGCGCGAGTCACGCCGCGCCAGCTTCACACACAGCGCTCGATTCTAGCAGACCGAGAGGCCCTAGGGCAACGGTGGCGACGCGTGCGAACAGCTAGAGTCTAGCCATGGAACCCGACGCAGCCGACGGACCCCGTCACGCCCACGCGACCCCCGACGCCCCGCCCGACCAGGAGCTCGAGCGCCTGCTCGCGGAGGTGCGCACCATCGCCGTGATCGGCGCCAGCGCCCGCGAGGGCCGGCCGGCCAACTACGTGCCCGCCTACCTGCGGGAGCAGGGCTACGACGTGGTGGGGGTCAACCCCACGGCCGCGGGCGGCACGCTCTTCGGGCAGCCGGCGGTGGCCACGCTCGCCGAGCTGGACCGCCCCGTCGACCTGGTGAACGTCTTCCGCCGCGACGCCGACATCCCCGGCCACCTGGACGACATCCTAGCGCTCGAGCCGCGCCCGCGCGCGGTGTGGATCCAGCTGGGGCTGCGCAACGACGCGGTGGCCGCCCGCCTGCGCGCCGAGGGCATCACCGTGGTCCAGGACCGCTGCCTGATGGTCGAGCACCGGCGCCTGCTCGGGGTGGTCGGCGCGTGAGGCTCCGGCTCGGCTACTCCCCCTGCCCCAACGACACCTTCATCTTCCACGCCCTGGTCCACGGCCTGGTGGCGGACGGCGCCGCGCCGCCGCTGACGTTCGACGTCACGCTCGACGACGTGGAGGCCATGAACCGCCTGGCCGACGAGGGCGAGCTCGACGTCGCCAAGATCAGCTACCACGCCTACGGCTACCTCGCCGACCGCTGGGTGCTGCTGCCGGCGGGCGGGGCGCTCGGCGAGGGGGTCGGGCCGCTGGTGGTGGCCCGCGAGCCCGACCTCGACCTCGCGGGCCGCCGCATCGCCATCCCCGGCGGCCGCACCACCGCCAACCTGCTGCTGAAGCTGTGGCGCCCGGCCGGCAGCGAGCTCGTCGAGCTGCGCTACGACCGCATCATGCCTGCGGTGGTGGCCGGCGAGGTCGACGCGGGGCTGATCATCCACGAGAGCCGCTTCACCTACCCCAGCCTGGGCCTCCACGCGCTCGTCGACCTGGGCAGCTGGTGGGAGCGCGAGGTCGGCGAGCTCGTCCCGCTGGGCGCCATCGCCATGCGCCGCGAGCTCGGCGCCGCGGCGCACGCCCGCGTGACGCGCCTGATCCGCGCCAGCCTCGAGCACGCCTGGGCGCACCCCGAGGCGTCGGCCGCCTACGTGGCGCAGCACGCCCAGGAGATGGAGCCGGCCGTGAGGCAGCAGCACATCGACCTCTACGTCAACGGCTTCTCGCTCGACGTCGGCGAACGCGGCGCCGCCGCCGCGCGCACGCTGCTCGCCATGGGCCACGAGCGCGGGCTGTTCGCCCCGGTCACCGAGCCCATCTACGCGGTAGTCTGAGCGCATGTCGAGGTTCAGCATCGGCGAAGAGGTCCTCTACCGCGGCGAGCGCTACGCCATCACCACCCTCACCCCCGCGGAGCCGTACGAGTACCGCCTCGTGCGCACCACGCCCGACGGCGCCGAGGTGGTGTGGGCCCTGGAGGGCGAACTCAGCAAGATCGAACGCTACACGCGCCCGCGCGACGACACGCAGGCCATCCGCGGCACCCGCCAGCGCCGCGCCTGACACCGCTACCTCCTGGCAGCTAGCTCCACGAGCGCGCGCCCGAGCCCCAGGCCGTGGCGCGCCGCCCCCTCGTAGCTCAGGTAGCCGGCCACGCACAGCCCGGCGGCGTACAGCTCCTCCACGCGCGGCAGGGCGAAGCCCGGCCCGCGCTCGCCGGCGGCGAGCACGCGGCACGCCACGCGGTAGGGCAGCGACCCCTCCACGGGCGGCGCCTCGAGGGTGAGCTCCTCGAAGGCGAAGCCGCGTGCCGCCAGGTCGTCGTGCAGGTCGTCGTAGGCCATCTCGCTGAGGCGCCCGGCCGCCTCCACGCTGCTGCCGATCGTCAGGCGCGCGCGCAGGAAGCTGCCCACGCACAGCGCCACGGCCGCCGCGCGCCGGTCGACGCCCTCCCAGGTCGTGACCCCCACCGCCCGCCCGTCCTCCACCAGCAGGCCCGCCACCGACGACTGCAGCAGGTGCAGGCCGGGCTCGCGCTCCAGGGCGTACTTCACCTCGCGGTGCAGCGCCCAGGCGTCGACGCGGCCGTCCGCGTCGGCCAGGCCGGGCGCCAGCTCGGCCATCAGGCTGCCCGCCGGCGGCTCCAGGCGATGGGCGTCGGACGCCAGGTTGTAGAGCGTGTCGAGGCTGGTGCTGACCAGCAGCGTGCGCAGGCCGCCGCGGGCCGCCGCCCACGCCGCCTCGCAGCCGGCCAGGCCGCCCCCCACGACCAGCAGGTCGAAGCGCGCCACGGGCGCTCAGCCGAGCGGCATGGCGCCGAGCAGCGGCTGGCGCCGCCCGTGCGCCCTCACCACCACGTGCTTGCCGCCGCGCGTGCGCTGGTAGACCAGCGTGCCGCTGCTGGCGCCGAGCACCGGCACCTCGGCCTCGGCGTCGAACAGCACGCGCAGGTGCAGGGGCACGCTGGAGCGCAGGAAGCCGAGCTCGTAGCGGCGGTAGTCGGAGACGCGGTAGCCGAAGAAGAAGTCGGGCGGCTCGTCGTCGGTGTAGACGGCCGTGAGCGAGCGCGCCTCGTCGGCACGGTAATGCGCCACCACCTCCCACACCAGGGCGGTGGCCTCGCTCTCGCTGACGAAGGTCACGTTGGCCTTGCCCGTGTCGCCGAAGAACGCGGCCGGGAAGTGCTGCGCCTGCACGTAGTAGCCGCGCGCGCCGACCCGCAGCTTCATGGCGTCGTTGTCGTAGGCGCGCCCCTTGACGCGGCTCTTGAGGTGCTCGATGGCCAGGCCGTAGCGGCGCTCGTGACGCTCGTCGAAGTCGTTCCAGCGTTGGTCGATCAACGACGCGTCCGTGTTCAGCTCGAACTCGAACTCGAAGCCGCCGAGCAGCTCGTCGCGCACCGGGCCCCCGAGCGTGACCATCGTGCGCGCCGCCGCCTTGCCCTGGGGCGAGAGCGGACCGTCGTTCATGGTTCCCTCCGTACACGGGGCACGTCGGCAAGGTGGAGCGCCGACACCCCGAAGGTCTGTGACTCGTGACCCACGCCGGTGAACCCGGCCGCCTGCAGGCGGCGCGTGAGCTCCTCGGGGGTGAGGAAGCCGAGCACCGACTCGGGCAGGTAGGCGTAGGCCTGGCGCTCGCCGCTGACGAGGCCACCCAGGCGCGGCAGCAGGCGCCGGAAGTAGAAGCGGAACAGCGTTCCGAAGGGGCCGCGCGGCGGAGGCGGGAACTCCAGCACCGCCAGGCGCCCGCCCGGCCGCAGCACGCGCCGGAACTCGCGCAGGCCGGCGTCGGGGTCGGCGAAGTTGCGCAGGCCGTAGCCGATGGTGACCACGTCGAAGCTGGCGTCCGGGAACGGCAGCGCCGTGCCGTCGGCCACCACGAAGCTCACCTCCGCCCCGCGCCGGCGGGCCTTGGCGCGCGCGAGCTCCAGCATCGGCTCGGCGAAGTCGGCGCCGGTGACCTCGGCGTCGGGGCGCTGGCGCTTCAGGGCGAGCGTGAGGTCGCCGGTGCCGCAGGCCACGTCGAGCGCGCGCGGGCGCGGGCCGGCGCCGGGGGCGGGCAGGGCGGCGAGCGCGCCCGCCGCCGCCTGCGCGCGCCAGCGGCGGTCGACGCCGAAGCTCAGCAGGCCGTTCAGCAGGTCGTAGGTGGGGGCGATGTCCGAGAACATCGCCCGCACCCGCGCGCCCTTGTCGCGGTCGCGGGCCTCGCCCTCGAGGCCTTCCGGGTGCTCGCCGACAGCCGTCGCCATGGCGGCGAGGCTACCACGCCCCTCCCGCAGCTCCGTGAACCGGGGGCGTGGGCGCGCCGGCGCCCCCACGCCGCTCAGTCGTCCGCCAGGCCGGCGGCGACGAGGAAGGCGCGGGCCTTGGCGGGCGCGAAGCCAGACAGGCTGGCGGCGACCTCGCCGTGCACCAGGGTCGGCACGCTGCGGCGGCCGTCGTTGAGGGCCATCACGCGCTCGGCGGCGGCCGCGTCCTCCTCGATGTCCACCTCGCGGACGGCGATCCCCTTGGCGGCCAGGTAGCGCCTGGCGGCCACGCAGTCGGGGCACCAGCTGGTGGTGTACATGGTGACGGTCGCGGCTTCCACCGCGTCGGTGTCGGCTAGGGTCGACGGTTCGGGTCCGAAGGGGGCGTCCATCCCTCAAGGACTACCAGTTCTGGGCGCGTGCCGGTGTGGCCTGGGCGCCCGTCCCGTAGCCGGCACCTGGCGCGTCGGGCCGCGCTCCGGCGCCGGCGGTGCCCGCCAAGACGTTCGAGCCGGCCTCATCGTCTATAATCTTGCGCCGCCCGCCGCACCAGCGCATCGCGGGCGCCAGAGGAGCTCATGAACTACCGCAACGTCGCCATCATCGCCCACGTCGACCACGGCAAGACCACGCTGGTCGACGGGCTGCTGCGTCAATCGAACGTCTTCCGCGCCAACCAGCAGGTGAACGAGCGCGTGATGGACTCGGGCGACATCGAGCGCGAGCGCGGCATCACCATCCTGGCCAAGAACACCGCCGTGCTGTGGCACGGCGAGAAGATCAACATCGTCGACACCCCGGGCCACGCCGACTTCGGCGGTGAGGTCGAACGCGCCCTGACCATGGTCGACGGCGTGCTGCTGCTGGTGGACGCCGCCGAAGGGCCCATGCCCCAGACGCGCTTCGTGCTGCGCAAGGCGCTGGCGCGCGGGCTCAAGCCCATCGTGGTCATCAACAAGATCGACCGCAAGGACGCCCGCCCCGACGAGGTGGCCTCCCTCACCTTCGACCTGATGGTGGAGCTGGGCGCCGACGACGACCAGCTGGAGTTCCCCATCCTCCACGCGATCGCGCGCGAGGGGCGCGCCTGGCGCGAGGGCGACGCCCCCGGCGACGACTTCACCCCGCTGTTCGAGGCCATCCTGACCCACGTGCCCGTCGCCGGCGGCGACCCCGACGCCCCCTTCCGCTTCCAGGTCGCCAACCTCGACTACAACGACTACGTGGGCCGCCTCGCCCTGGGCCGCGTGCTGCATGGCAGCGTGCGCCCCGGCGACCAGGTGGTGCGCGTGGGGCCCGGCAAGGCGCCCGAGCGGGCGCGCGTCACCAAGGTCTACACCCACCTGGGCCTGAACCGCGCCGAGACCGAGGTGGGCGAGGCCGGCGACGTCATCGTGCTCTCGGGCCTCGCCGACGTGAACATCGGCGACACCATCGGCGACCCCAGCCTCACCGAGGCGCTGCCGGCCGTGGCGGTCGACGAGCCCACCGTCAGCGTGACCTTCAGCCCCAACACCAGCCCGTTCGCGGGCCGCGAGGGGACCTACGTCACCAGCCGGCACCTCGCCGACCGCCTAGAGCGCGAGCTGCTGGTGAACGTGGCGCTGCGCGTGGAGCAGCTCGGCAGCGAGCGCTACCGGGTGGCGGGCCGTGGCGAGCTGCACCTGTCGATCCTCATCGAGAGCATGCGGCGCGAGGGCTACGAGTTCTCCGTCTCGCGCCCCGAGGTGATCATGAAGGAGGAGGGCGGCCAGGTGCTGGAGCCGTTCGAGCGCGTGATCGCCGACGTGCCCAACGGCGCCATGGGCAGCGTGATGGAGTCGCTGACCGCCCGGCGCGGCCTGCTGGTGCACATGGACCCGGGCGAGACGCGCTCGCGCCTCGAGTTCCGCATCCCCAGCCGCAGCCTGTTCGGCTACCGCAACCTGTTCCTCTCCATGACCCAGGGCGAGGGGGTGCTGAACCACACCTTCGACGGCTACGAGCCGTACGCCGGCGAGGTGGTGACGCGCAACCACGGCTCGCTCGTGTCGATGGAGGCCGGCGAGGCGTTCGCCTACGCGATCCACAAGCTCGAGGACCGCGGCATCTTCTTCATCACCCCCGGCACCGAGGTGTACGTGGGGATGATCGTGGGCGCCAACGCGCGCATGGGCGACCTCGACGTCAACGTGTGCAAGAACAAGAAGCTCACCAACGTGCGCGCCGCGGGCTCCGACGAGAACATCCTGCTCACGCCGCCCAAGCGGCTGTCCTTGGAGGAGGCGCTCGAGTACCTCGACGACGACGAGCTCCTCGAGGTGACGCCCAAGTCGCTGCGGCTGCGCAAGCGCGTGCTCGACCCGAGCATGCGCAAGCGCGACTCCAAGCGCTCGACGCTCGCCTGAGCCCGCGCTAGCGCCGCGCCGGCGCCCGCCGCCCGCTCAGGCGGCGGGCGCTTCCTCGTAGTCGCTCGCCTCGGCCGCCTCGTCCCAGGCGCCCTCGCCCGCCTCGGCGCGCGCCAGCCGCACCTCGATGTCGCCGTACGGCTCGGCCTGGCTGGCGCTCACGCGCCCCTCGCGCATCAGCTCGAGCATGGCCGCCAGGCCCACGGTGCGCACCGCCCACTCGCGCGAGCCCAGCAGCGCCTCGAGGCGCGCGCCGCCGCGCAGGCGCCTGAGCGCCCCCAGCAGGGTGCGCGCCACGCTCGCGAGGCTGAGGCGCTCGATGGCCAGCTCGAAGTAGCCGCCGATGCGGTAGCGGCCCGCGAGGCGCGCCAGGTCGGAGGGCGTGGTGCGCTGCGGCCGCGGCGGGCGCGGGTAGCTGGGGCGCGGGGCGCGCGCCGGGACGATGAGGCGGCGCTCCTCGCGCCGCCGCCGCAGGAAGCCGATGGCCTCCTCCAGCTCCTCCAGCAGCGCCACCGCCGCCAACGCCTCCTCGACCAGCGCCTCCTCCTCGTCCTCCGCCTCCTTGGGCGGGCGCGGCAGCAGCAGGCGCACCTTGAGCTCGATGACCTGCGCCAGGCGCGGCAGCGCCTCGGTGGCGAGCTCGAGGTCGGCGGCGGCGTGCGCTTCGAAGTAGGCGAGGTAGGCGCGCACCAGCTGGTAGAGGTCGACGTCGGTGGGAGGCAGCGCGTGGGTGCGCAGCGCGTGCGCCAGCTCGCCGAGCGTCCCGCGGAAGCGGTCCTGCTCGACCAGGAACTGGGCCGGCTCGGTCACGGCGCGAGCCTACCACGCCCCGGCGCGCCCCCCGCGCCCGGCTCGCGTCGGCGACGGCCGGCGGCCGGGCGGCCCCGGCGCCGGCGGCGGCGCGCGCAGGTGTTAGCTTGGACGCATGGACGTTAGCGGCAAGACGGCGTTGGTCACGGGGGGCAGCAGGGGCATCGGCGCGGCGGTGGCGCGCGCGCTCGTGGGCGCGGGGATGAACGTGGTCCTCACCGCCCGGCAGGGGGCGGACGCGGAGGCGCTGGCGGCCGAGCTCACCGCCTCCGGGCCGGGGCGGGCGCTGGGGCTGGCGTGCGACGTGCGCGACCTGGAGGCGCAGCGCCGCGTGGTGGCGCGTGCCGTCGAGGGGTTCGGCGGCCTCGACCTGCTGGTGGCGAACGCCGGCGTGGGCGGGCGCGCCCCCATCCAGGAGCTGGAGCCGGGGTTCTGGCACGACGTGATCGGGACCAACCTCACGGGCGCCTTCTACAGCGTGAAGGCGAGCGTCGACGCGCTCGTGGCCAGCCGCGGCATGATCGTCACCATCGGCAGCCTGGCGGGCGCCAACTTCTTCGCCGGCGGCGCGGCCTACAACGCCAGCAAGTTCGGCCTGCTCGGCTTCACGCAGGCGGTGATGCTGGACCTGCGCGAGCACGGGGTGCGCGTGAGCACCATCATGCCGGGCTCGGTGGCCACCACCTTCGCCGACCGCGAGGTCACCGACGCCGACGCCTGGAAGATCGACCCCGCCGACATCGCCGACACGGTGCTCTACCTGCTGCGCATGCCGGCGCGCACCCTGCCGAGCCGCATCGAGGTGCGGCCCGCTCGCACCTCGCTGGGCTGAGCGTGTACCCGCTCGCCAAGCTCGCGCTCTTCCGGCTCGACGCGGAGCGCACCCACGAGCTCGTGCTGGGCGGCCTGGCGCTGGCCGGCCGCAGCGTGCTGGCGCGGCGCTGGCTGCGGGGCGCCTACGCGCTGCCCGACCCGCGCCTGCGGGTGGACGCCTTCGGCCTCGCCTTCCCCAACCCGCTGGGGCTCGCCGCCGGCCTCGACAAGGACGGCGTGGCGGTGGCGGCGCTCGGCGCGCTCGGCTTCGGCAGCGTGGAGGTGGGCAGCGTCACGGCGCTGGCGCAGGCGGGCAACCCGGCGCCGCGCCTGTTCCGCCTGGTCGAGGACGAGGCGCTGGTGAACCGCATGGGGTTCAACAACGCCGGCGCGGCGGCGCTGGCGGCGCGCCTCGCGCGCTACGCCGCCGCCGAGCCGTGGGCGCCCGGGCCGCGGCCGGTGGTGGGGGTGAACGTCGGCAAGTCGCGCGTGGTCGAGCTCGAGGACGCCCCCGACGACTACCGCGCGGCGCTCGGCGCCGTGTGGCAGGTCGCCGACTACCTGGTGGTGAACGTCTCCTCGCCCAACACCCCCGGCTTGCGCAGCCTGCAGGAGCGCGAGCCGCTGGCGCGCGTGCTGGAGGTGACCGCGGGCCTGCGCGCCACGCTGGGCGCCAAGCCCGTGCTGCTGAAGCTCTCCCCCGACCTCGACGACGCGCAGCTGGCCGACGCCGTCGCCACCGCCCACGCCCACGGCGTGGCGGGCCTCGTGGCCACCAACACCACGCTGCTGCGCGACGGCCTGCGCTCGCCCCACGCCGTCGAGGCCGGCGGGCTGTCGGGCCGGCCGCTGGCGGCGCGCGCCCTGGCGGTGCTCGAGCGCCTGCGCGAGCTCTCCGACCTGCCGCTGGTGTCGGTGGGCGGGGTCCACGACGGCGCCACCGCCGTGGCGCGCCTCCAGGCCGGCGCCGACCTGCTGCAGGTGTACACGGGCTTCGTCTACCGGGGCCCGGGGCTGGTGCGCGAGGTGCTGGCGGCCGTGCTCGCGGCCATGGAGCGCCGCGGCGTGGAGCGCCCCGCGGACCTGAAGGGCACGGCCGACGCCTGAGCGCCGCCCGGCGCTACCGCTCCTCGCCGCTGGGCGGGCGCCGCGCGGTCCATGGCACCTCCGGGGTGCCGGCGCGCACGTTCACCAGCCGCGCCAGGGTGAAGAACAGGTCGGAGAGGCGGTTGATGAGCGGCAGCACCTGGTCGCCGATCTCCTCCTCGCGCGCCAGGGCCACGGTCTCGCGCTCGGCGCGGCGGATCACGGCGCGCGCCAGCTGCAGCGCCGCCGAGGTGGCGCTGCCGCCGGGCAGCACGAACCGGCGCAGCTCGGGCAGCTCGGCGTCGTAGCGGTCGATCAGCTCCTCGACGGCCTGCACGTCGTGCTCGTCGATGGGGCGGATGAAGCCGCGCTGGCGCGCGTCGGCCGGGGTAGCCAGGTCGGCGCCCAGGTCGAACAGCAGGCTCTGCAGCTGGGCGAGCTGCGCGTCGAGGGTCGCGTGGCCGTCGGCGCGGTCGACCTCCAGCGGCAGCTCGCGCGCGAGCTCGGCGCGCGCCACGCCGAGGGCCGCGTTCGCCTCGTCGACCGTGCCGTAGGCGGCCACCCTGAGGTCGTCCTTGGGGACGCGCTTGCCGCCGAACAGCGCGGTGCTCCCCTCGTCACCGGTGCGCGTGTAGATCTTCATGGCCGCAGGATAGCCGCTCCGAGCGCCGGCGACGGGCCGAGCGGCGCCGTGGCGGGCCGACCGGCCCACGGACGGACCGGCGGGCGCGACCGGCCTCGCGGCGCCAGAGCGCGGTCGGAGCGCCGGCGAGCGGCCGCTCAGTCGGCCGACGCCACCGCGGCGCCGAAGCGTCGCTCCACGTACTCGTCGAGCATGCGGTTGAAGTCGCTCACCAGCGTGGGGCCCTGCAGGGTGGCCACGAGCTCGCCGTCCTGGTAGACGGGCGCGCGCGGCGACTCGCCGGCGCCCGGCAGGCTGATGCCGATGTCGGCGTGCTTCGACTCGCCGGGGCCGTTCACCACGCAGCCCATCACCGCGACCTTGAGGCCCTCGACCCCGGGGTAGCGCTCCTTCCAGGCGGGCATGCGCTCCTTGAGGTACGCCTGGATGTCGCGCGCCATCTCCTGGAACAGCGTGGAGGTGGTGCGGCCGCAGCCGGGGCAGGCGGTGACGCTGGGCGCGAAGCGCCGGAGCCCCAGCGCCTGCAGCACCTCCTGGGCGATCTCGACCTCGCGCTCGCGCGGGGCGCCCGGGTCGGGGGTGAGCGACACGCGGATGGTGTCGCCGATGCCCTCGGCGAGCAGCGGTGCCAGCGCGGCCGTGCTGGCCACCGTGCCCTTGACCCCCATGCCGGCCTCGGTGAGGCCCAGGTGCAGCGGGTAGTCGCAGCGCGCCGCCAGGCGCCGGTAGACCTCCCACAGGTCGCGCACCTCCGACACCTTGGCGCTGATCACGATGCGGTCGTGGGGCAGGCCGTGCTCCTCGGCCAGCTCGGCCGACAGCAGCGCCGAGGCGATCATCGCCTCCATCAGCACGTCGTGGGCCGAGCGCGGCTGGGGGCGGCGGGCGTTCTCGTCCATCATCCGCGTGAGCAGCGCCTGGTCGAGCGAGCCCCAGTTGACACCGATGCGCACGGGCTTGCCGTGCTCCTTGGCGACCTCGACGATGGTCAGGAAGTTCTCGTCGCGGCGGCGGCCGGGCCCCACGTTGCCGGGGTTGATGCGGTACTTGTCGAGGGTGCGGGCGGCCCCTTCGTGCTCGGTGAGGAGCTTGTGGCCGTTGTAGTGGAAGTCGCCGACCAGGGGCACGTCGATGCCCAGGTCGTCGAGGCGCGCGCGGATCTCGGGCAGCGCCCGCGCCGCGGCGGGGTCGTTCACCGTCACGCGCACGATCTCGCTGCCGGCGCGCGCCAGCTCGGCGACCTGCGCGGCGGTGGCGGCGGCGTCGGCGGTGTCGGTGTTGGTCATCGACTGCACCACCACCGGGTGCCCGCTGCCGAGGGGCACGCGGCCGACGTAGGTGGTGGGGGTCGAGCGTCTGAGCGAGAGCTCCATCGCTCCCGAGTCTACATCCGCCGCTCCGCGCCCCCGGTTCGGCTGGCGGCGCGCGCCCAGACGCCGTCGGAGGCCACGCCCCACGCGACGTCTGCGCCCCTGGCGCTCTGTGAACTGGTGCTACGATGCGCGCAACATGCTCGTGACGCGAGAACAGCTCGAACGCAACGAGCGCCAGGTCCTGGCGCCGTACGCTGCGCTGGCCGCCGAGTCGCGCGGGCGCACCCACCCCGAGAGCGAGAGCGCCTACCGGACCGCGTTCCAGAAGGACCGCGACCGCGTGGTGCACACCAGCGCCTTCCGGCGCCTGGAGTACAAGACCCAGGTGTTCGTCAACTACGAGGGCGACTACTACCGCACGCGCCTCACCCACACCCTCGAGGTGGCGCAGGTGGCCACCAGCATCGCCCGCGCGCTGGGCCTCAACGAGGACCTGGCCGAGACCATCGCGCTGGCCCACGACCTGGGGCACCCGCCGTTCGGCCACGCCGGCGAGAAGGCGCTCGACGAGCTGGCCAAGGCGGTGGGCGGCTTCGACCACAACCGCCAGAGCCTGCGCATCGTCACCAAGCTCGAGCGGCGCTACCCCGGCTTCCCGGGCCTCAACCTCACCTGGGAGACGCTCGAGGGGATCATGAAGCACGAGACCGAGTACGACGTGCCCGACCCCTCCTGGGAGCCCGACGTGCAGCCCACCCTCGAGGCGCAGGTGGTCAACGTCGCCGACGAGGTGGCCTACAACGCCCACGACCTCGACGACGGCCTGCGCTCCGGCCACCTCTCCCCGCAGCAGGTCGCGGAGGTGCCGCTGGTCGGCGAGCTGATGGAACGCCTGGGCCTGAACCCCGAGCGCTTCGACACCGGCCAGCGCTACGTGCTGATCCGCGAGCTGCTAGGCGACGTCATCACCGACGTGGTGCAGGCCACCCACCAGCGCCTGCTCGACCACGGCATCGGGACGCTGGCCGACGTGCGCGCCGCCCCCACCAAGCTGCTAGCGCCCTCCGACGCCATGGGCACGATGCTCGCCGAGCTGAAGAGCTTCCTGTACCAGAACTTCTACTTCCACCATCGCCTGATCCGCATGACGCGCAAGGCGCACCAGGTGCTGGAGCGCATCTACCACGCGTACCTGGACACCCCCGACATGCTGCCCCCGAACGTGGCGCAGCAGGTCGCCGAGCTGGGGCTGGAGCGCGCCGTCACCGACTACATCGCCGGCATGACCGACCGCTACGCCAACGAGGAGTACCGGCGCCTGTTCGACCCGATGTCGCTGACCTGAGCGAGCGCTCGGGGGCCTTAGCGTCAGGCGTGACGAGGGGCCCGCGGGCGCGCCGTCCTCGACGCACCCGCGGGCCCCTCGCGTCGGCTCCGCCTTCAGAACGCCGCGCGCGCCGCGCCGATCAGGTCGCCGGTGTCGGGGTCGCGCAGCCACGCCACCTCGTAGCCGCCGCGCAGCACGCGCACCATCGCCCAGGGGCTGGTCAGCGCCTGGGTGGTGATGGCGCCGGGCGCCGGCGCGGTGAAGCGCACGTCGACGTACAGCTCGCCGTTCTCCTCGGCCGCGCGCACCACCTCGATGCCGTAGCCGCCCGAGCTCTGCTGGCCCACGAACAGCGCCACCACCGTCTCGCGCTGGAAGTCCAGGCGCGGCACGGGCGGCACCGTGAGCTGGTTGCCGTAGGCGCGGTTCCACAGCGACAGCAGCTCGGCCTGCGAGGTCACGAGCTGGTAGCTGCGGCCGTCGAAGCCCACCGCCTGGTTGCCCTGCGCCAGGACCTCCCAGGTGAGCTCCTGGGGCGCCGGGCGGAAGGCGCCCTCGTCGGTGCCGATGGTGGCCTGCACGTAGACCCCGGTCCGGCGCTGCTCCGCGAGGCCGTCGACCGCGTGCGCCGGTAGCGCGTCGGCGGGCAGGAAGGCCAGCGCCACCGGGCGGCCCTCCGCGCGGATGGCGTCCTCGAGCATGCCGGCCTCGGCGCTGCTCAGCTCGCCCAGGCCGCGTAGGCGGTTGAAGAGCGGCCGCGGCACCACGCGCGCGACGTTGCCGGGGGTGCCGTCGGCGACCAGCAGCAGGAAGCTGGAGCCGTCGAAGTAGACCACCTCGTCGACGTCGAGGTTCACGCGTAGCTGCATGTCGGTGGTGAAGGGGATGCGGCTCACCTCGATCGCCGGGCGCTCGAGGGGTTCGACGCTCTGGCGGAGGTACGGCTGGCCGTTCACGAGCAGCGCCCCCTCGACCGCGTAGCGGTCGGTCGGCCGCGCGTCGCGCTCGGGCTGCGTCAGCACCAGGGCCTCGCCGTCCGCCGGCAGCTCGCCCGGGTCGCCGAAGAAGTGCGACAGGCGGGCGTCGAGCGTGCCGTACAGGTACAGGTCGTGCATCCTCACGGTGGGTCCCGGCGCGCAGGCGGCCAGCAGGGCGAAGAGGGCGGCGAGAGGCAGGGCGAGACGGTGCATGCGTACCTCCAGGCAGCATGCTAGCAAAGCGCGTGTGAGGCGCGGTCGGCACCCGCCGGCGCTCAGGCGCGCCGCGGTGCGCCCTGCTATGCTCCGGCCGTGTCCAGCGGCCCTCGCGTCCTGATACTCTCAGCCTCCATCGGCGGCGGCCACGTCGCGGCGGGGCGCGCGCTCCACGCCGCCTTCGAGGAGCGCGGGGTCGAGACGACCCACGTCGACCTGCTCGAGCACACCGCCCTCCCCTTCCGGCGCCTCTACCGCCAGGCCTACTTCGACCTGGTGCGCACCGTCCCCGACCTGGTCGAGTGGATCGGGCGCCGCTTCGACCGCCCCAGCGAGCAGACCAACCTGCAACGCCGGCTGCGGGCGCGCGCGGTGCGGCTCCTGTCGTACGAGGTGCCGCGGCTCATCGACCGCTACCGGCCCGACGTGGTGGTGCACACCCACTTCCTCGGCGCCGAGATCATCAGCGGCCGCATGCGCCGCCACCGCCCGCTGCCCCAGGCCGTCGTGATCACGGACTTCTTCGCCCACGCCTTCTGGCTGCAGCCGGGGGTGGCGCGCTACTTCGTGGCCTCCGGGGAGGTGAAGGCGCAGCTCGTCAGCGCCGGCGTCGACGAGCCGCGCGTGCGCGTCACGGGCATCCCCATCGACCTGCGCTTCAGCGCGCTGCCGCCCCGCCCCGAGCGCCCCGCCGCCCGCGACAAGGAGCGGCTGCTGGTGCTGGCGGGCGGCCTCGGCGCCGACCACCTGCGCACGATCCTCGAGCAGCTCAAGGGGTTCCGCTGGCCGCTCCACGTGACGGTGGTGTGCGGCCGCAGCAGCGAGCTGACCAGCGTGGCGCGCGACGCGGTGGCCGAGAGCGAGGGGCCGGTGACGTTCGAGGTGCTGGGCTTCGTGTCGGAGATGCCGGAGCTGATGGCCTCGGCGGACCTCGCCATCACCAAGCCGGGCGGGCTGACCTCGAGCGAGGCGCTCGCCGCCGGCCTGCCGCTGATGCTGGTCAGCCCCTACCCGCTACAGGAAGAGGTGAACGCCAACGTGCTGCTCGAGAACGGGACCGCGGTCCGCGTGGAGCCGCTGTCGACCCTGAGCCACAAGCTGCGCAGCCTGCTGGAGGAGCCCGAGCGGCTCGCGAGCATGCGCGCCGCCTGCGCGCGGCTGGCGCGCCCCGACTCCGCCCGCACGGTCGCGAGCATCGTCCTCGACGAGCTGGTGCCGCCCGCCGGCCGCGCGCCCGCCCCCGACGGAGCGCCGACGGCGTGAGGGCGCCGCTTCCCCCGCTCGGCTGCGGGCTCGTGGCCGTGCTGCTCGCCTGCGCCCTCCTGACCGTGGCCGGCTGGGCGGGCGCCCAGCCGCCGGCCGCGGCCGCGCCGGGCGGCATCAGCGCCGCCGCCGGCGAGGTGCTGAGCGTCGACGTGCTGGTGTACGGCAGCGAGCCCGAGGCCATCGCGGCCGCGGTCGCCGCCGCCGAGGAGGGCGCGCGCACGCTGCTGGTCACGCCCGCCGCGCGCCTGGGCGGGCTCTTCGTGCTGGGCGAGCTCAACATGCTCGACCTGCGCACCCAGCCGTTCAACTACCAGCGAGGGCTGTTCGACCGCTGGTGGCGCCGCGTGGGCCACGACGAGGCGTTCGACGTGCCGCGCGCCGAGCGCGCCTTCGAGGAGCTGCTCCACGCCGCCGGCGTGGCCGTGTGGCGCGAGGTCGGGCCCGTCACGCCCCTGCTGCGCGGGCGCGACCTGGTAGGCGTGCGGCTCGAGGCGCTCGACGTTGAGGTGCGAGCCGCGCAGGTGATCGACGGCAGCGCCGACGCCGACCTCGCCGCCGCCGCCGGCGCCCCCTTCGACCTCGGCTTCGAGCGCTTCGGCGTGCACCAGCGTATGGCCGACACGCTGGTGCTGCGCGTCGTGGGCGTCGACTGGGACGCGCTGCGGCGCGGGGTGCAGGCGCGCGGGCGGAGCTACGCCATCGCCAAGGCGGCGGTGGCGTGGGGCCACTTCGGGGGCGTGCCTGCCGCCTACCAGCCGCAGCGCGAGGGGGTCAGGCTGCGTGGCCTGAACCTCGGCCTGCAGGAGGACGGCAGCGTGCTGATCAACGCGCTGCTGCTCTACGGCCTCGACCCGCTCGACCCCGCCAGCCTCGCCGCTGGCCGCGAGCGCGGCCTGGCCGAGGCCGAGGGGATGGTGGCGTACCTGCGCGAGCACGTGCCCGGCTTCGCCGACGCCCGCCTCGCCGGCGCTGCCCCCGAGCTGTACGTGCGCGAGTCGCGCCACCTGCACGCCGACTGCGTGCTCAGCGCCGACGACGTGCTCGACAGCGTGGTCACGCCGTTCGACGTCGCGGCCGGCGGCTACCCGCTCGACGCGCAGACCTACACGCCGCACGACTCCGGCTACGTGTGGGGCACGCCCGACGTCTACGGCGGGCGCCTGTGCATGCTCGTGACCGAGGCGGTCGAGGACCTGTGGGTGGTGGGCCGCAGCGCCGGCTTCGACCCCATCGCCTTCTCCAGCGCGCGCGTGGTGCCGTTCGGCATGGCGATGGCGGAGGCGGCGGGGGTGGCGGCGGCGCAGGCCGTCGAGCGCGGCGTGCGCGCCCGCGACGTGGCGCTGGACGAGGCGGCCATCGTGGCGGTGCGCGCGCGCCTGGCTGCGCGCGGCGCTTACCTGCCCGAGCTGCGGCCGCGCGCGGCGGTGGGCCCGACGCGCCACCCGCACTACCGCGCCTACCGGCTGATGCTATCTCGCGGCCTGGCGGTCGGCGGCTACGAGAACGAGCCCGGCCTCGACCATCCGATGACCACCCTCGGCTTCGCCTACCTGCTGAGCAACGTCGCGACGCGCTTCCACCTCGACCCCGCGCACGGCGACGCGCTGGTGGCGGCCGCGCTCGCCCACGGCCCGGCCGAGGCGCCCCTGAGCGCCCCGGCGGCGGCGCGCCTCGTGGAGGTGGCGGCCTGCCGGCTGCTCGCCTGCCCGGCGGGCGGCGGTTGGGACGAGCTGGTGGCCGCCGGCCTGGCCTTCGAGGGCGAGCCCCGCGGCACCCTGAGCCGCGGGCAGGCCTACGAGCTGGCCGCGGCGCTGGCGCGGCGCGCGCTCCCGCCGGTGGCCGGCTCCCCTACGCGCTAGGCCTGGCCGCGCCGTCGGCCCCGCTACGGCGAGCCGTTCGGGGCCGACGGCGGCGCTCGCCCCGGCCGCTTCGTCAGCCGGTCGGCGCCTTCCGCTTCAGGCGCCGGCCGCCACCGCCTCGGCGTCGAGCAGGTCCGCCATGGCGCGCTCGCCGGCGGCGATGGCGCGCGGCGACTCGTGGAAGTCCCACCAGGCGATGCCCGGGTCGACGCGCAGCAGCGTGGCGCCGGCCGGCACCCGGAGCCGCCGGCTGTAGGAGCTCAACGAGAGCGCCACGCCCTTGTAGGCGCGGCTCAGGGCGCCCGCCAGCGGCGTGGCCTCGGCGCGGCGCCGGAAGGCGCGCCCGCCGCGCGAGACGTTGAAGCGCCGGATGGCGCGTACCACCCCGGAGCGGCGCACGTCGACGCCGGCGTAGACCCCGAGCGCGCGCACCTCGGGCGCGCCCCGCAGGGCCCCGAACGGCACCGGCTCTAAGAAGCCGCCGTCGATCAGCGTGCGCCCCTCCCGCACCACGGGCGCGAACAGCCCCGGCAGCGCGCAGCTCGCCCGCACCGCCTCGGCGATGGAGCCGTGCTGCAGCACCACGAGCTCGCGCGTGGCGAGGTCGGTGCACGACACCGCCAGCGGCAGGCGCACGTCGGCGAAGGTGGCGCCGAAGAAGAACTTGCGGTCGAGCCAGTAGGCGAGGCGCCGGCCGTCGATCATCGCGCCGCGGTGCAGCCCGAAGTCGAAGCCCTGACGCCAGATCTCGGCCACGTCCTGGGCCCGTACCACGCGCTCCAGCTCGAGGGCGTTGCCGGTGAGGGCGTACAGCGCGGCGATGATGGCGCCGTAGCTGGTGCCGGCCACGAAGCTCGGCGCCCGGCCACGCGCCTCGAGCGCCTTGAGCGCCCCGATGTGCGCCATGCCGCGCGCGGCGCCGCCCGACATGGCCAGCGCCAGGGGGGCTCCAGGGGCGGGCGTTACCGGAGGACGTTCGAGCACGCCCCCCGCGGCCGGGTCATGGTTCGTGCTCATGCCTAGATGCTACAGGAGCGGGCCCGCGCCCGCGGCGCCCGGCGGGACCTCCCTGGGCGCCCGGGTTGCCGTCGGCGACGGCAAGCGCGTCTCTCGGCCTGCCGGGAGCGCCGCCCGGTGGTGGTAGACTCCGGACGGATGTCCGCCCTGTACCAACGCGCCCGGCCGACCACCTTCGCGGAGGTCGTCGGGCAGGACCACGTCAAGGAGGTGCTGGCCACCGCCATCGAGCGCGGCCGCACCTCGCACGCCTACCTGTTCTCGGGCCCGCGTGGGGTCGGCAAGACCACCACGGCGCGCCTGCTGGCCATGGCGGTGAACTGCGAGCGCGAGGCCGAGGCCCGCCCCTGCGGCGAGTGCGAGTCGTGCCGCTTGGTGCAGGCGGGCTCGCACCCCGACGTCGCCGAGCTCGACGCCGCCTCCAACAACTCCGTGGACGACGTGCGCGAGCTGCGCGAGCGCACCGGCCTCGCCAGCCTGCGCGGCGGCACGCGCGTGTGGATCCTCGACGAGGCCCACATGCTCACCAAGGCGGCCGCCAACGCGCTCCTCAAGACCCTGGAGGAGCCGCCGCCCGGCCTGCTGTTCATCCTGGCCACCACCGAGCCCGAGCGCCTGCCGCCCACCATCCTGTCGCGCTGCCAGCACTTCCGCTTCCGGCGCCTCACCGACGACCAGATCCAGGGCAAGCTCGCGCGCCTCTGCGAGGAAGCGGGCGTCGGCGCCGAGCCCGAGGCGCTGGCGCTGGTCGCCCGCGTCGCCGACGGCGGCATGCGCGACGCCGAGTCGCTCCTCGACCGCCTGCTGGTCACCGGCGAGACGATCACGCTGCAGCGCGCCGAGGAGACCCTCGGCCTGCCGCCGCGCGAGCGCATGCGGGCGCTGGCGGCGGCGCTGGCGGGCGACGACCTGCCGGGGCTGCTCGAGGAGGCCGCCGAGCTCTACCGCGCCGGCTTCGCGCCGCGCACCGTGGCCGAGCAGCTGGCACGCGGCCTGCGTGACGCGCTGCACGAGCAGCTGGAGGGGCGCCCGAGCCTCGGCCTGAGCGAGGCGGCGCTGCTGAGGCTGCTGCACGCCCTCGACGAGGAGCAGGAGCGCTTCGTGCGCTACGACGACCTCTACTCGCTCGAGGTGGCCCTGATCAAGGCGCGCAACGCACTGACCGGCAACGTGCCGGCGCCCGCCGGCACCGAGGTCGCCCCCGGCGACACGCGCGCCGGCGC
>Ga0123333_10000756_pt1 | contig 35035 bp, 24 predicted proteins | sample BioC12SIPDNA_3_FD_89957 | JGI IMG/M metagenome (GOLD analysis project Ga0123333, IMG submission 89957) | Anaerobic biogas reactor microbial communites from Washington, USA - Biogas_R2_B C12 SIP DNA | ecosystem: Engineered > Bioreactor > Anaerobic > Unclassified | place: Washington, USA...
CCCCGCTCCGGGAGGACCTGATCGGGGACGGGCTCGACATCCTGATGATCCGCGAGCTGGTCGGGGGCATCTACTTCGGGGACAAGACCGAGGGGAGCGCGACCGGGATGCGGTACGCCGAAGACGACTGCACCTACACCGACGAGCAGGTGCGGCGCATCGCCACGGTCGCTTTCGAGGAGGCGCGCCGGCGGAAGGCGCTTCTGACGAACATCCACAAGGCCAACGTGCTTGCGACCTCGCGGTTCTGGCAGGCCATCGTGGAGGAGGTGGGGGCGGCCTACCCGGACGTGCGCTACCGCTCCATGCTCGTCGACAACGCGGCATTCCAGCTGGTGAAGAACCCCCGCCAGTTCAACGGCGTGGTGCTGCTCGAAAACATGCAGGGGGACATTCTGACCGACCAGGCGGGCGGGATCCTGGGCTCTCTGGGGCTGATGCCCTCGGCCTGCATGGGGGTCAGGAAAGGGTACGTGGAGGCCGCCCACGGTTCGGCCCCGGATATCGCGAACCAGAACAAGGCCAACCCCTATTCCATGATCGGCAGCGTGGCGTTTTTGTTCGAGAAGTGCCTCAACCTGCCGCGGGAGTCCGAGGACATCTGGAATGCCCTGTTCTCGGTTTTCAGGGACGGCTACCGGACCGTGGAGCTGGCCGCCCCGGGGTGCGACGGCGGCAAAATCCTGTCCACCAGCGCCTTCGGCGACCTGGTGGCGGAGATGATCCAGGCACCCGGGGCCGCAACGCCCTAGACCTGGTGCTCCCGGCGGACGATTTTGCGCGCGCCCCCGTACCACGCCGTGCTCCAGTCCTTGGGCATGACGATCTCCTCGAGGCGGTCGAGCTGGCCGATGGCCCGGAGCCGGTCGTAGATAAGCTGCCAGGCGCACGGCTTTTCCGGATCCACCTCGCACCGGCCGTCCCGGGAGCCGCCGCAGGGACCGTTGAGCAGCCGCTTCGCGCAGCGCGTCACCGGGCAGATGCCCCCGAACTGCGCCAGCCGGCAGTCGCCGCAGCCGAGGCACTTCTCCGTCCATGTCGCCCGCTCCTCCAGAACTCCGAGGAACTGGGTGTTGAGCCCGGCGTAGACGGGCATGCGCGGGAACTTCTCCGCGATGGCCTGCACGCCCGCGCCGCACCCGAAGGATACGATGGCCTCGACCCCGGAGGCGGGCTCGGCCAGTTCCCGCAGGAACTCGTTGTCGCACTGCCGTTCGATCGTAACCTGGCTGATCTGTACGGGATGGCCGTCGAGTTTGCGGGCCATGCGCATGGCGTAGGCGGCGATGCCGACTTCGCGCTCCCCCCCGGCAAGGCATACCGATACGCAGGTGGCGCAGCCCGCGAAGAGGACCTTCCGGTGGCCCGCGATGATGTCCTTGAGTTCGGTGACGGATTTCGGCGATGCAACGATCATGGCTCCCTCGCGCTTTCCCCCTCCCGGACCCCGGATCCGGGAGGGTAGTAGTCTCCTGCAACGGCCGATGCCCGCCGGCCTGCGGTGCCGTCGTCCTCGGCCGACGCCTGCCGGATCCCCCCGGCCAGGACCGACAGCTTCACGGCGCTGATCTTGCGGTACACCCGGCCCGGGGGCAGCGCCTTCCCGTCGACGGCCAGCAGGTCCCGCACCCGGATGCCGAACAGGCGCTCGTTCTCCTCCAAATACGGCCGCATCCGCTCCCAGTCGCGGTCGGTGACCGGGGAGAAGGCGCCGCCGTTGAGCTGCTCCCGGACGACCTGCCGGCGCGGGTCCCGGATGTAGATGGCGCCCCCGCTGGCCAGGGAGAAAAGGTTGCTGCCCGGATAGGGGACGGCCTGGGGCTTCAGGCGGCCGAGGCCGTCGAACTCCACGCCGTTGAGGATCACGAACCCCCCGTCGCCCAGGGGATCCCCCGCCATGAATGATTCGGCCAAAAAGTCCAGACACGTCCCGTTGATCACCACCCGGGGGCGCCCCACGGCGTTGATCAGGGGCCGGCCGGCGGCATTGCCGAGAACGTAGACCTCGCCCCCCTTGGCCCCGTACATGAAGGTCTGTCCGACATCGCCGTGGACCACCAGTTTGCCCCCGGCGGCGATCTGGGCCACCTGGTCCTGGGCGTTGCCGTGGATGTGCATCTGCAGACCGTCCATCCCACTGGCGGCATAATCGCCGCTGGACCCGTACAGGTCGATGCGCGCACCCTGCGTTTGCATGCCGAGGCCCGACCCGTGGAACCGCTGCCCGCGCATCCGGTAGACGATAAAGCGCCTCCACCCCAGCGCGTACCCTTCCCGCATCAGCAGGGCATCGCAGTCGTCCCCCTCCGGGGGGAAGCCGCAGGCGTCGATGACCAGAACCTCCTCACCGGGCCCGGGGGCGGCCAGGAGGCGGCGTGTGTCCCGGGTCGCCCGGCGCCAGTACCCGGCGCCGTCGGCGCCGAACGGCGGGGCGCTGTCGAAAAGGGACTCCAGGGCGTCGTCGAGCACCCGCACCACCGTGGCGCGGCGCTTGTCCCCGGTGGGGAAGCGGCGGTCGCGAAGCAGCGAGAGCGCCTCCACGGCGGTCTGGATCGACCGCGCGTCCCGGGCGCCCCCGGCGACCAGGCGGCAGAACCGCCCCAGGTCGCCCGGAGCCCACGCCGGGAGGCCCCGGGCGTACCGGAACAGATTCCGTGCGTTGCCCTCTTGCAGGTTCCGGAAGACGAACTCCCGCAGGCCGGGCGCATCCCCGGCCGAGACGGCCCCCTGCTCGGGCAGGTCGCAGCGCACGGAGCCGCCGTCGAGCACGACAGGCCGCCCGAACTTGTCGGCGCAGGCAAGCTTCCCGGCGCCGCCGGTATCGACGGTGAAGACGAACGCGCCCCCGTCGGTATGGGACCCCCCGCGCGCGTTCCAGTACCTGTCGGCCACGGGGCAGAAGCGGGCATCCTCGCGCGAGAGGCTGCGCAGCGTGGCGTCGATCGCCTGCTTCTCCGAACAGATCAGGCCTATCTGGACGTCCCCGTTGTCCGAAAGCGCGAACACCTGCGGGCGCAGCATGGACGTGTCGGTGATGCCGAGCAGCTCGACCTTCCTTTCATCCGGGCGGCTGCGAGCGATGATGAAGAACCACGGGCCGTCGGGCGACGCGTGCATGTGCACCGCCTGGATCTGCCGGTAGATAGCCTGCTTCCCGGGGGGCAGCCGGTCGAAATCGAGCTCCGACGTCGGCGCCAGGGCTTCGATGATGTATTCGAGCGGGTACTTGTAGACGCGGTCCCACAGGTCGAACAGCTGCGCGGACACCTCGGTGTCGGTCAGAAACTGCTGGCGGATGTTCCTCTGCCGCAGGTACTCGCAGACAGAGTGGTAGTTGGCGAAATCCCCGTTGTGCACCAGGGCTTCGTTGAGACCGACGAACGGGTGCGCGCCGCCGGGGTGCCACACCCTGCCCTTGGTCGGGTAGCGCTGGTGGGCGATCCAGGCATGCGCCTTGAAATCCCCGAGACAATAGTACTCGACGTTCTGCTCGGCGTACCCGACCATCTTGAACACCAGAAGATCCCGGCCGTGCGACAGGACAAACGCCTTCTGCTCACCCAGCGACGCGTAATAGGCCTCGTTGAGCCGGCAGGAATTCCTCCAGACGAACTCGTCCTCGACATCCCTGGCCGCCAGGCCTTCGAGGCCGTTCTCCGCCGCGAACCTCCGGAGCACGTCGGGCTTGACCCGGACCACGTACCGGTGGACGTCGGGCGGCCGCACCTCGAGCCCCGGCAGGTCCCTCCAATCGTCCAGGTGCGCCTGGCGCGCCGAAAGGGCGACGTCGAAGCAGGGCAGGACGTATTCCCGTTCCAGTTCAGCGTGGCAGCCCGGGTCCAGGAGGGCGATCTGGTACAGGTAGGAGCTATCGAGCACCTCGCGGGGGACGCCCATCTGCCCGGGCGTCAGGCCGACGGCCGCGATGCCGCCCCCTTTGCCGTTGCCACGGTTCCGCATCTGGGCGGAGGGTTCGTAGATGAACCGGCCGGCCAGCGGCTCGGTGCAGGCAAACCCCGTGACGCCGCACCCGCCCTCCTCGGCTGGCTTCCCCGAAGGGGGCCGCACCCCGGCGGAGCAGGCCCGCCCGCGGGTCGCCAGCAGTCTCGCCGATAGGTCTTTCACAGGGCACCCCCCCCGGGCGATCCCGGGTCCCCGGCGATCAGACAGAGCGTGTCGGAACGGCCGCGCAGCTCCCGGACCGATGGCATGCCCAGTCTGCCGAGGATGAACATCATCTGTTCCCGCCAGGCGTTCTGGAGGTTGATCAACCGCTGCGTGGCCCAGTCGAGGCTCATCTGCTCCGCCAGCGCCGGGTCCGTCGTGGCGATGCCCCGCGGGCACCCCCTGCCGCTTTCGCAGGTCGCGCACCGCACGCACCCGAGGGCGACCAACTCGGCCGTCCCGATCACGACCCCGTCGGCCCCGAGGGCGATGGCCTTCAGGGCGTCGTAGGCCGTGCGGATGCCCCCGGACGCGATCAGGGTCACCGATTCCCGGACCCCCTCGGCGGAGAGGAACCTGTGGACCTTCGGGATCGCGTATTCGATGGGCATCGCGATGTTTTTCTTGGCGATGTCGGGAGCCGCGCCGGTCCCGCCGTAGCTGCCGTCGATGTGGATGATGTGCGCCCCGGCGTAGTAGCTCCCCACGGCGACCATGTCCACGTCGGTCGGAGTCGAGACCTTGACGCTCACCAGGCAGCCCGGGTTAACCGCCTTGATCCAGTCCAGGTGCTTCTTGTGGTCCTCGACGCTGTAGACGCTGTGGAACGGGAAAGGGCTGAACAGGGCGTTCCCCGGGACGGTGCCGCGCATCCGCGCGACATCGGGCGTGTTCTTGTCCCCCAGAAGGTGCCCCCCCAGTCCGGGCTTGGCTCCCTGGGCGTACTTGAACTCCACGATGCGGACGCGCCGGATGGAGTCTTCACTGACGCCGAACAGCCCGGTCGCCACCTGGGTGATCACGTGATCGTCGTAGGGCCCGAGCCGGTCCGGATACCCCCCTTCCCCGGTGCACGTGAAGGTGTTCCAGGCCGCGGCCGCCCGCGCCTTGGCCAGGATTGTGTGGATGCTGACGGACCCGAAACTCATCCCCCCGCCGTAGACGGGGACGTCGATGCGGACCCTGGGCCGGTTGTCCCCGCGGCGGTTGAGCTCGAGCGAGGTGTCCGCTTCGGGCAGGCGCGCCCGCAGGTAGGATTCGGCGGGCGGGCGGCCTTCGGAGATCTCAAACCGGAACCGGATTTTGTCGAAACCGCCCCCGGACTGCCCGTGGCGGTACTCCAGGTGCTCGGGCGGCACGTGCCCGGTCTCGGCCATGTGCCAGGTCGACAGGATGAGGTCGGACGTCCACCGGGGATCTCCGATGCATTCGGCGTTGGGGTTCGGCCGCAGCCGGAGAGCGTTCTGCGGGCACAGGCTCACGCAATCCGGGCCCTTGGCGGCGCAGGCGGGTCCGATGCACCGGTAGTCCAGGGGCCGCGCCATCAGGGCGAAGCCCGAGGGCCTGGCATGCACCCCCCGGGTGCAGACCTCGGCGCACCTGCCGCAGGCGGTGCAGCCCGCCTGCCGGTCGATCCTGTACTTCCCCACGGCATTCCTGTAGCGGTCCGGGGTCGGGTGCACCCGCCGCCGGACCCTCTCCGGGAGCCGCGGGGCGTCCCACGGAAGCTCCTCCGGGAGCTGCTGCGGCATCGTCAAGTCGGCTATGGTCGTCGTCATGCTCTCCCCTTTTCCGGTTCGGCTCCGGGCCCCGGCCATTCCACGCATCCACCCGATGGCCCGGGCGGCACCCGGGCCAGGTCCCCGAATGCTTCCTTCTCGATATCTTCCATGAATATCGCGCGCCCCGTCTCCCCGCGCAGCCGGCGCACCTCCCGGATCCCCATGGCGCCGAGGACCTCCAGGAGCTGGCTGTGCCAGGCGCCCATGAGGTTGACCATGCGCCGGGCGGCGTAGGGGGGGTCGCCCGCGGCGCAGGCCACGGGGCAGGAAAGACCGTCGGGCGGCCGGCACGGCCCTTCGGAGCCGCCGGGCACCAGATCCGCACCGGGGCACACGCGGCATCCGAGCGAGACCAGGAGCGCGATGTCGGCGGCGACCAGGTCCGATCCGCACAGGATCGCCTTGGCCATGTGCTCGGCCAGCGCGATGCCCCCCGAAGCGATCAGGGTGACTTCGTCCCGCAAGCCCCCGTCGACCAGGCGGCCGTGAATCTCGCGGAGGGCGTCCTTGAGGTGGCGGCCCGGCCGGCCGCCGGGAGCCCGCTGGCATCCGTGGGGGTCGGCACACAGGTGGAAAACCCTGAAGCCCCGCCCGGCGAGCTCATCGATGCGGCCGGCGGTGCCGGGGCGGAGCGCCATCCGGACCGACAGGATGGCCCCGGGCCTGGCGGCCTCTACGGCCTCGGCCAGATCGGCGACCCCGGGGCCGTCGCGGAGCTCGACCATGGCCCCGGTTTTCTCGAGCAGGCCTCGGCGGACCCGGTGATCGCCCCCGTCCAGAATCGGGGCCACCCACGCCAGGTCCTCCTCCGGGAGCCGTTCCGCATCGCCGGCGGGAAGCAGGGCAACCGTGCCGAGCTGCCGCGCCGCCATGGCAAGGGCCGCGGCGATCCCGGCGGCCGGGGCGAACCGGGCGGGCATGTCCAGAACGACCGGCAGGGGGATCTCCAGCAGTCGCGCGGCGGGCTCCCGCAATGTCCCGTCCGGGCAGAAGTAGAGCCGCGGCGGACGCGGGCCGACATCGACCGAGGTGGAGATGTATTCGCGGCCGTGGATCCCGTCCCTGGTCGGGCGGACGATCTCGGACATGTCCGTCCAGATGGAGTCGAAGCCGGACCCGCAGAACGGGCCCCGGTAGCCGGCACCCGAGACGGGCACCTTCCCGTCATCGGCCTGGTTCCAGGAGGTCGCGATCAGATCCGGCGTCCAGTAGCGGTCCCCCATGTCCAGAAACTCGGGGTTGACCGACAGGCTAAGCAGCCCCTTCGTGCAGCCCTGGACGCAGGAGAGGCAGTCCCGGCACGCGTACAGCGGCCGCAGGGGGGTCAGGGGATCCCGGTTGTGGCCGGATTCGTCCGAGTACACGTCGAAGGTGCACCGGGGCTTGACGCACTCGGCGCACCGGGCGCAGTCCTCCCTCCAGTCGATGCCGCCGAACTTCCCGACGCGGTCAAACCGTCCCGGTGTCCGGGTCGTCTGGATATGGTACCGTTGAGGCATTCGCAGTCTCCATGCTTTCCGGCCCGGGCCGACAGTCAGAGGACGGCCTGCAGGTCCCGGGCCCCGATCCCGGCCCGTTCGATGAGATCGCCGATCCGGGGCGCGCACCCAGAACCCAGGATGTGGATGCCCCGCACCCCCGGCATCTCCTTCAGTTCCGCGGCGAGGTGGGAGGCCATGTCGAGCCCCGCCTCCCCGGGGTCCCCGGCCCTCTCCAGGCGGGAAACCGCATCCACCGGCACGGGGCCGTACAGGCCCCGATCCCGCAGCTTTCGGGCCTCGGCGGCGGATGCCAGCGGCAACACGGCCGGGATGATCGGGACGCGCCGGTCGAACCCGGCGGCGCGGACCGCCTCGATCCACACCCGGAACGTCTCCAGGTCGAAGACCGGACCGGTCATGAGGAAATCCGCGCCGGCCGCGATCTTCTTCCTCATCCGCAGTAGGTTCAGCTCCATCGGGCGGAGGCCGGGCTCGACGACGGCGCCCACGTGCAGCTCCGGCCTGGGTTCGATCCTGCTGCCGTCCGGACCGCTCCCGTGAAGGATCATGCCCTTGAGCATGCGGACGCACTGGATCGAGTCCAGGTCGTTGGCCGAGGCGGCCGACGGGCAGATGCCGAGCGACTGGTGGTTGCCGGTCACGCAGAGTATGGCCGGGACCCCCAGGGCGGCGGCCCCCAGGGCCTCGCTCATCAGGGCGAGCCGGTTGCGGTCGCGCGTGGTCATGGTCATGACGGCGCGGGCGCGGCCGGTCCGCTGCACCAGCAGCGCGGCCGACAGGGCGGAGCTGAGGATTTCGTACGGGTTGTCGGGCACGATCACGGCATCGAGCGTCTCAGGCAGGGCGGCCGCGCTCCGGGCGACCGCGTCCGGGTCCGATCCCCTCGGGGGGAGAAATTCTGCCGTCACGATCAGCCGTCCCGAATCGAGGGCCCGTGCGAAATCAGACACGTGCACGGCCATCGCCCCCCCATCCCGCGGGATCCTCCTGCCTGAGGGGATTCCCGGAGAGGATCCCCCGGACCCGGACAACCCGCTGACGGATCGACTCGATCCTGGCATCGGTCGATGCATCCGCCGCGGAGGCGGACGCGGCCCCCGCTTCGGCAGACGCGGCCCCCGCTTCGCCAGATGCGGCCCCCGCTTCGGCAGATGCGGCCCCCGCTTCGGCAGACGCGGCCCCCGCTTCGCCAGATGCGGCCCCCGCTTCGGCAGACGCGGCCCCCGCTTCGGCAGACGCGGCCCCCGCTTCGGCAGACGCGAGATCTTCGGCCGCGGAACCGGGGAGGTATTCCAGCAAGAGCCTCTCGTCGTTGAGCCCGATCTCCCCGAGCAGGGACCGCACGAACTCCACGCGCCGCATGCACCGGAGGCTCCCCTCGGCGTAATGGCAGTTGCCGGATTCGCATGCGACGACGAGTACGAGGTCTGCACCTGATTCGAACGCCTTCAGGAGATGTTCGGGCTGGATGCGGCCAGCACAGGGGACCACCACCTGCTCTACGGGGAAAGGCCAGTGGAAATCCGGCACGGCCGGCCTCGGCCTGCATGCCGACGAGGCCGCCCTCCCGGGCCGCGCGCAGTTGGCGCAGACGAACACGACGACGGGCGGAGACGGGTACGGCTCGACGGGCACAGTTTCGCGGTGGACAGCTTCGGATAGGTGCATTCGGACCCCTGAGGATTGTTATCTGCCGTTTGTCCCTGGTAACTCCCGGGCATCGTGTCGGGCCGTTCTGGGCCGCAGGCGGCATCCTGCAGCCGGGGAGCACCCGAACGGCAGCCCCTCGCTGCCCTGGTATGCATACTGTACACACCGATGCTCCCGGCAGAAGATACTGCAATACGCGTACCAAAGGCAAAGGGCAGGAACCCGGGATTTATAAAATAATTACTTAAATATTATCAATAGATTACAGCTATTATCTTTTTCTATTTCATTCTATGCGGGCAGGGGGGCGCCGGGCCTTGGTATATTTTGTTTCTGTAGTGTATATTATTTATACCAGTTTGCCCCGAGCCCGGGAACCCGGACCGAGCCCCGGAACCGGAGGGGAAGGGCAGAGGGCGGCGCCTCAGGAGATGCCGAACCGGCCCAGCTTCTTGCGGAGGGTCACCCGGCTCATGGAAAGCAGGTCGGCCAGTTCGCGCTGGCTGTACCGGCCCGAATCCACGAAGTAGCGCAGCACCGTCTCTTCGGCCGTGTCGAGGACCGCGTCCCGGGCCCCCGCCGCAGTGCCCCTGCCGGCCAGAAACCGGATGACGGCCTGGCGAAGAGCCGCCGGAGGGTCCCCGGGCTCGGCCGGGGTCGCGGGCATGAAGTCCCCGGGGCGGTTCTCCCGGATCTCCTCGGGGAAAAGGTCGAGGCTGACGCCGCTGTCGCGGCTCATGACGACCGCGCGTTCGATGCAGTTTTCCAGCTCCCGCACGTTCCCGGGCCAGGAGTAGGCCAGCAGCGCGTCCATCGCTTCCCTGGGCACCCGGGTCACGTTCCGCCCGGCTTCCCTGTTGTATTTTTCCAGGAAATGGTCCACCAGCAGGGGGATGTCCTCGCGCCGATCCCTCAGGGGGGGCATATGGACGGGGATGACGTTGAGGCGGTAGTACAGGTCGTGGCGGAACCGCCCGGCACGGATCTCCGCCATGAGGTCGCGCCCGGTTGCCGCCACGATGCGGACATCGACCGTTATCGTCCGGCTCGACCCCACGGGCTCGAGCTGCCGCTCCTGAAGCACCCGCAGGAGCTTGACCTGCAGGTGCGGGCTCATTTCGCTGACTTCGTCCAGGAAAAGCGTCCCGCCGTCGGCGGCGCGGAAACGCCCCTCGTAGTCCCGGATCGCCCCAGTGAAGGCACCCTTGACATGGCCGAAGAGTTCGCTTTCGAGCAGGGACTCCGGGAGCGCCCCGCAGTTGATCTTCACCAGCGGGCCCCCCGCGCGGTCGCTGTTGTAGTGCATGACGTTGGCGATCAGCTCCTTGCCGGTTCCGGTCTCCCCCGTGATCAGGACCGAGGACCGGCTCCGGGCGGCCGTCGCCGCAATCCCGAGCAGGCGGCGGATTGCGGCGCTGCCCCCGACGATGCTGTCGACCCGGTACCTGCGCCGCAGCTCCTCGCCGCGGCGCGTCATCCAGTCCAGGCCGGCTTCCTGCAGCGCATCCCCGTCGGCCGGGATCGCCCCGAGGTTCACGTCGAGCAGCTGGGGCACGCCGATGGCCGCAATCCTCCCGGCCGCCTTGTGGATCGTCAGCGCGCGCCGGCCGTCCGACAGCGACAGCTCGATCAGCACCTGGGTTATGTGCCGCACCTTGGCCAGAAACGACTCGCTGTGGGCCTCCTTCTCGACAAGCCAGTAGGCCAGCGTCGACAGGTCGTACAGCCGCGGGCAGAGATGGCCGAACAGGCGCAGCACGCGGTTTTCGTCGCCCCACAGGTCGAGCATCCCCGTGAGGGAGTCGAAGACGTAGTTCGCGGGATGGCCGGAGCGGGTTCCGGCCGCCATGAGCGCCTGCTCGAGCCGCGAGGGATCCGAGGGGTCCGCGATATGGACCGGGGCGTGCTCGGCGGGACGCGCCGGATTGTCGAAAAATTTGAGGAACATCTCGTCGCCGTTCCCCTTGCCCGAGGAAAAGCAGTCGATGAGGAGGAACCGCTTCGGGGACATGAGCCGGGCGTACCTGGTCGCGATCGTCTGCGGGGAGCGGTTGAAGCTGACGTATACGACGGGGATGGCGCCGGCCTCGCAGGCGGTGACGAAGCTCGAGATGAAATGGTCCCCGGCCACCCCGGAGTCGACCTCCCAGACCAGGTTGTCCCCGGAAACCACGCCGCCGATCGCCCGGTCCACTTCGGCAATGCCCGTAGTCGCTTTACGCACCGACGTCATGCCCCCATAGTAGATCGGCAGGCCTGACCCGTCAAGAAATGCGCCGGGGCGCCCGCGGAGGAAAATGGTGGCCCGGGGCTGTTTTCCTGCTATGATCCTCGGTCATGGACGCCACGGCGCTGGTCTGGTTCCGGCTCGATCTCCGGCTGCGCGACAACCCCGCGCTCGACGCGGCCGCCCGGTCGGGCTGCGGCATTGTCCCCGTCTTCATCTGGGCGCCGGAGGAGGAGGGCGGCTGGCCCCCGGGGGCGGCCAGCCGCTGGTGGCTCCACCGGTCGCTCGCAGCCCTGGCGGCCGACCTCGAGCGACGCGGCTCCGGTCTGGTCCTGCGCCGCGGGCCCTCCCTCGAGTCGCTGGGCCGGCTGATAGGCGAAAGCGGCGCCGGGGCCGTCTACTGGAACCGCCGCGTGGAGCCTGCGCTGCGGCAGAGGGACGCCCGGGTCCTCGAAGCCCTCCGGGCCGAAGGGGTGAGGGTGGAGACCTGCAACGGCTCCCTGCTCTACGATCCCGGCGAGATCCATACCGCCGGCGGCGGGCCCTTCCGCGTATTCACGCCTTTTTCGAAGGCGTGCACCCCCCTCGGGCCGGCCCTGGTCCGGGCCGCCCCCCGCATCCGTCCGCCCCGGCGGCGCCCGGAATCGCTGCCGCTCGGGTCGCTGGAGCTCCTCCCGGCGCACGGCTGGACCGAAGGGCTGGGCCTGGAGTGGGAGCCGGGGGAGAGGGGCGCGGAGAAACTGCTGCGGCGCTTCGCGGCGTCGGCCCTTAGGTCCTACGCCGTACACCGGGATTACCCCGCCACGGAGGGGACGTCCCGCCTCTCCCCGCACCTGCATTTCGGCGAACTGTCCCCCTGGCAGGTCGTGGCGGCATGCGCGCGGCGCCCCGCGGCCGAGGCGGAGGGTTTCCTGCGGCAGCTGTTGTGGCGGGAGTTCGCCCACCACCTGCTCCACCACTTCCCGCACACGCCCGAGAACCCGCTCCGCCCCGGCTTCGCCCGGTTCCCGTGGCGGCAGGACCCGCCAGGGATCCGCGCCTGGCAGCAGGGGCGCACGGGGTTTTCCTTCGTCGACGCCGGCATGCGCCAGCTGCGGGCGACCGGCTGGATGCACAACCGGGCGCGGATGATCGCGGGTTCGTTCCTGGTCAAGGACCTGCTCGTGCCCTGGCTGGAGGGGGCGCGCTGGTTCTGGGACACGCTGGTGGACGCCGATCTGGCCAACAACACCCTGGGCTGGCAGTGGGTGGCCGGGTGCGGCGCCGACGCCGCCCCCTACTTCCGCATCTTCAACCCCGAGAGGCAGGCGGAGAAGTTCGATCCCGGGCAGGCGTTCACCCGGCGCTGGGTACCCGAGCTGGGGACGCCCCGGTATCCCCCGCCGGTGGTCGATCACCGCATGGCGAGGGAACGCGCCCTGGCGGCCCTGGCGCGCATCAAAGGCGTCTGAGGGCGGGGATTGCGGGGCGCCTCAGTCGATGCGGACCAGCCAGTAGTTTTTGCGTCCGCGGCGCAGGACAAACAGCCGGCGGTCGATGGCGTCGCCGGCGCCCACCCGCAGCGCGGCGTCGGCGACCCGGCAGTTGTTCAGGTACACCCCGCCGGACTCGATCGCCCTGCGCGCCTCCCCTTTGGACTGCACGGCGCCGCAGCAGGCCAGGATATCCACCAGGGGCATCCCGCCCCCATCGCACTGCGCGCGCGGCACGGTCGCCGACGGCACCTCGGCGAAGATGTCGGCGACCTCGTCGGCCGACAGCCCCGAGACTTCGCCCCCGAACAGGACCTCGGACGCCTGCTCGGCCTTTGCCAGGGCCGTGGCGTCGTGGACCGTCCGCGTCATTTCCTGGGCCAGGCGCCGCTGCGCCTCCCTCTTCTCCGGCTGCCGCGCGACGGCGTCTTCGAGCTCGAGGATGTCCCCCTGGTCGAGCCAGGTGAAGAATTTCAGGTACCCGATGACGTCGCGGTCGTCGGTGTTGTACCAGAACTGGTAGAAGCGGTAGGGGGACGTGCGCTTCCCGGACAGCCACACTGCGCCCGATTCGGTCTTGCCGAATTTCGTGCCGTCGGCCTTGGTGATCAGGGGGTAGACCAGCGCCCCGGCGGGCTGCCCGCGCATGCGCCGTATCAGCTCCACGCCGGCGGTGATGTTGCCCCACTGGTCGCTCCCGCCCGTCTGCAGCGTGCACCCGGCGTGGTCGTACAGGTGGAGGTAGTCGTAGGACTGCAGCAGCATGTAGCTGAACTCCGTGTAGGAGATCCCGTCCTCGCGCGCCAGCCGCGACTTGACCGAATCCTTGCCGATCATGTAGTTCACGGTGAAATACTTGCCGACGTCGCGCAGGAAATCGACCAGGTTCAGCCCGAGCAGCCAGTCGGCGTTGTTCATCAGGCGGGCGGGGTTGGTCCTGCTGTCAAAATCGAGGAAGCGCGCCAGCTGCCCCTTGACGACCTCCACGTTCGCCTCGATTACCTCGCGGGAGAGCAGCAGGCGTTCGGACGCCTTGCCGCTAGGATCGCCGATCATGCTCGTGCCGCCGCCGGCGAGCGCGATCGGGACATGCCCGAACCGCTGCAGGCGGGCCAGGGCGACAAGCGGCACCAGGTGGCCCACATGCAGGCTGTCGGCGGTCGCGTCGAAGCCGTTGTAGGCGGCCACCGGGCCGCCCGCGAGCATCCGGGGGACGTTGTCGGTCGCGTCGTAGACCAGCCCCCGCCACTGCAGTTCATCGAATGCATTCTGTTTCATCTCTTGCCTGTCTCCCGCGAAGTGAGCAAACCGAAGGCGGAAGTGTACCACCAACGGACGCCTCCGGCCACCGCCGTCGGGAAATCCGCCGGCGCGTCCTCAAGATCGTCCCGGGCCCCAGGGCCCCGTCATCCTGCGGCGGGACCGCCCCCCATGGGGCCGATGGCCGCGGCGATTATGGCGAAGACGGCATAGGCGACCGCCAGCAGGATGGCCGCCGTCGAGATCGCAAGCTTCCGCGACACCGCCGCGTACCCGATCGCCAGCAGGGCAATGGTCCATATGGCGAAAAACTCCACGTAGTTGAGCAGCCTCATCAGGAACCCGGGGAGGGCGTTGTCGCCGAGGAGGCCCGCGAGAATCGCCCCCAGGCTCGACCGCAGGAAGGAGCCCATGTTCTGGGGGGTGAGCCTCTGCCCGCCTTTGAGGGCGAACACCAGCGCCAGGATCACGAACTGGACAATGGCGATGGCCAGAAGCACGTAGACGGTCACCGTGAAGACGGCCTTGAACGTGTTGTCGACGCTCATGACCTTGCTGGCGAGCAGAAACAGGGCGGCGATGATCAAAGCGACGAGCAGGGTGCCGACACCGGTCGACACCACCATCATCCCCTTTATGAAGCCGGCGGCGGCCTGGGCCTGTTCGGGCGGCATCGGCCCCTGGGGGCCCATGCCCTGCGGCAGGGACTCAAAATCGATGAACCGCATCATGAAAAAGCCCTGGATGAGGCCGAATACGACCAGGGCGATGACGGGCACCAGCGGCCGGGGATCGCGGCCGATCTCCTTGAAGGTTTTCCCGGGCGAGCCATACACCCCCATCAACCGGGAAAAGAAATTTCCCGAAACGGCTGCTTCAGGTTCCGACGCGGGCACACCAGTGGAATCCGGCATGGATCATCCTCCTTTTTGGATAGCGGTTTTTCCGAGCGGTAAAACGGGTCGAGTATACCCTATTTCCAACGACAAAGCACATCCTTAACCGCCCCCGGTCCCGTGGGAGGCGGGTTCGGCTACCGGGGCGCAACCGGCATGCCGCTGTGGCCCTGGAAATACCCGAGGATGTGGTCGCGCCACGCGGCGGCGTGCTCGGCCTGGATATCGAGCCTGGCGGCCACCTCCCGGTGCCGCCGGGGATCGATCCGTCCCTCGAGCGACTGCCAGCGGGACCGGAGTTCGGCCGCTTCCCCGGCCCCCCGGTAGTAGGCGGCCGTCAGCTCCTCCCACAGCGTCCCGCCCGACGGCATCCTGTGGTCCCAGGCGCAGCGGTGGAACCACAGGAGAAACTTCTCGGGGCAGGTCGCGGGGTCGTCGAACCGGTCGGCCACGGGCGGGAAGTACTGGTCCACCGCCTTGTTCCCCCTGCGCGTCCGGTCGACGCCCACGCCGTCGGGGCCGGCGCGGTGGAAATAGACTGCGGTCCAGTCCGGGCGCGGGGCGGTCCCGTTCTCGGGCATGGGCGCGTAGTGGTCCCCCCCGATCAGGTGGTGGAGCCCGAGCGGCATGGTGTAGCGGATGAAGGTCTCCCACGACGACAGCATCATGCCGCAGATGGCCTCGACGGCCGCGTCGTCGTTGGTGAAGGTCATGCGCACCCATTCCTCGGCGATCTGTTCGGCCGGGAGCCCGTAGTCCCACGCCAGGCGGCCGAAGGCGTACCAGTTCGCCTGGGAAAAGTGGTGCCCGCACCAGTTGGTGTCCCGGCCCGGGTTGGTCACCGAAACGATGCCCGTGACCGTGTAGGGGTGCACGGCGCCCTCGAGGACCCGCCCGACGGTCGAACCGGCCCCTTTGGCGTGCGTGTCCGAATCGAGGAACTCCTTCCACATCGGGCCGTGGTAGACCAGGTGCTTCGCCTGGCCGAGGTACTCCTGCGTCGCCTGCAGCTCGGCGAACACCGGCGTCTTCCGCATGCCGCCGAACAGGGGGTGGAACGGCTCGCGGGGCTGGAAGTCCACGGGGCCGTTTTTGACCTGCACGACGGCGTTGGGTCGGAACTGGCCGTCGAGCCGCGTGAACTCGATGTAGGCGCGCTTGACGCGGTCCGGGTCCACGTCCGGGTCGTAGACGAAGGCGCGCCAGATCACGATGCCGCCGTGGGGCGCCAGGGCGTCGGCGAGCATGTTGGCGCCCTGGGCGTGGGTGCGGCCGTAGTCCTTGGGGCCGGGCTGCCCTTCGGAATTGGCCTTGACCAGGAAGCCGCCGAAGTCGGGGATGCGGCGGTAGATCTCCCCGGCCTTTTCCTTCCACCAGGCCGCCACGGAGGGGTCGAGCGGGTCGGCCGTCAGGAGGCCGCCGAGCCGCATGGGGGCGGCGAAGTTGGCCGACAGGTAGACGCGGATGCCCCAGGGCCGCCACAGATCCGCCAGCGCCGCCACTTTGTCGAGGTACTCCCCGGTGAGGATGCGCACGTCGGCATTGACGTTGTTGACGACCGTGCCGTTGATCCCCACGGAGGCGTTGGCGCGCGCGTAGTCGGTGTAGCGCGCGTCGGTCGTGCCCGGCAGGTCGTCCCACTGCCAGAGGGAGCGGCCGGCGTAGCCCCGCTCGACCGATCCGTCGAGGTTGTCCCAGTGGTTCTGCAGGCGGAGCTGGATCCTGGGCCGCTCGGCGATCGACAGGGTCCCGGCGGGCCGCCCGGTCTGCAGCAGGCGCAGGAAGTGGAACGTTCCGTAGAGCGCGCCGATCTCGCCCTCGCTGGCGACGACGACGACGGGCCGGCCGCCGATACGGGTCGAGCGGATGAGGAAGCCTTCGGGGCCCTCCTCGTCGAGCGCGCCCTCCCAGCCCAGCCCCCGGACGATGCCCGAGTTCGACGGGGTTCCGACGATCACCGCCGGCACCTCGGCCCACGCGTCGACGGCGGGCACCTCCGAGCCGAGCAGCCGGCCCAGGGCCTCGCCGAGCTCCCGCCGGATGATGCGCGACGTCTCCGAGTCCCCCTCCACGACGGCCTGTTGGAAGGCGCCCCGGTACTTTGCCGCGGCACCGCCCGGAGGCGCGTACCGCAGCCACAGCCGCGAGCCGTCCTCGTCCGGGATCGGGCCGGACGACGGGACCGACGGTCCTTCGCCCCCCCCGCAGCCGACGAGCAACAGCCCAACCGCCACACACGCACCTGCCGCACCGAGTAGTTTTTTCATCAGAAACCCCTGGGTCAGAATTGTGGATGCACCGCTTCTACCATAATACATGTCCCGGCCCGTGTCAGCAGCCGTCCGCAGCGGGAGGGCTCCGGGCGATCCCGGGCCGGTGGGGTGGCGTGCCGCCGCGCCCCTGTCAGTGGGGGCGGTCGAACGCGTCCCGGAAGGCCTTCGTAACGGCCGCCTCCCCGCGGCGGCCCACCGCCTCTACGACCCGGTCGCGGCGCGCGCCGTCGCCGACGAAGACGGCCAGGGCTTCCAGGGCGGCCGCGGCCTGGCCGGCGTGCTCCTCTTCTACGACTCCGAGCAGGTAGCCGAAGGCGTCTTCGGAGCGCGTCAGGGCGATCGGGAGCAGCAACCGGCGCCGGAAGGCGGCATCGGCGCTGCCCGAGCGAAGGTCCACGAGCAGGGGGCAGGCCTCCCGCACCCTCGAGTTCCCGATGGCTAGCGCCGCTTCCTCGGCTACGGCCGGATCGTTCGAGGCGAGAAAGCGCCGGACGAACTCGAGCGAAGGCCCGGGCTCGATCGCCATCAGGCCGCTCAGGCAGTCCCCCGTGATCTCCACCCGCTCGTCCCCGGCGAGCGCATGGCTGCGCAAAAGCAAAACGCACCACAGATCCCCCAGGTCCGCCAGGATTCGAACGGCGGCGCTGCGGACCTCCGGCTCCCGGTCCGCGAGCAGCGACACCGTTTCATAGGGGAGCTGCGGGTGCCCCATGCGGTAGAGGGCCGACGCGCAGGCGGCGCGCAACCGGGCGGCCGCGTCGACCGGCGGGCCGTAGGCCGGCTCCATCTGGACATAGCGGACCCCGTGGAGGAACACGCCCGCGTCCGGGCATTCGAGGGCGTCCAGGGCCTCGGCCGCGGCGACCTTGGCATGGCAGCCGGGATCCCTGCGGACCGGGTCGGACAGGAACCGGCGGTAGGCGGCGGCGATCGCGGGGGCCAGCTCGGCCAGGCCCAGCCTCCCGGCGGCCCTGGAGGCTTCGGCGGCCAGCAGGCCGCTGGCCCCCCCGAGGGCCCGGCCGATCTCCCCGGCCGCCTCGGCGGCGGGCGTCGCGGAGTCGAGCTGCTTCAGGCGCGCCAGCTTCTGTTCGAAAGGGCGTCTTGGCATGGCGGTGCCGCCCCCGTTGTTTCGGCCGCGCGCCTGCCGCGCGGTCAGATTTGTTGGAACTCCGGCTTCCCCTCCCGGTCGACCCAGTTGTCCTTCTGCCAGGCCTTCTGCCCGGCGCGGGACAGGTGGCGCTTGTCGCCGTCGCAGGTTACCCGGATGGCGGCGTCGGGGCCGCCTGCGGGGCAGTTGTACTCGCAGATGCCGCAGCCCACGCAGCGGGCCGGATCGACGTAGGGGAGCGCCTGGGCGCCCGCGGCCCCCTCGCCGCCGGACGCCAGGTCCTCGTGCGTCACGTCCCCGCCCCCCTCGTCGAGCCAGTAGATGGCGCTGTAGGAGCAGACCTCGTCGCAGACCAGGCACTGCTTGCCCGACTCCCACACGATGCAGGTGGAGCGGTTGATCGCCGCCCGGCCGATATACAGGTGCTCCTTTTCGGCGATCTCGAAGGCTTCGATGGCGTCGGTCGGGCACACCTGGCCGCAGAGGTTGCAGTTCTGGGAGCATTCCCCGATCCGGGGCGCGAGCACGGGCGTCCAGATCCCGCCCAGGCCGGCCTCGGCGATCGCCGGCTGCAGCCCGTTGGTCGGGCACACCTTCATGCAGGCGCCGCAGCGGGCGCAGCGTTCGGTGAAGAGGCTCTCGGCGACGGAGCCGGGCGGCCGGATCAGGTGCTTGTCGACGATGTGCGAGGCGCCGTCCCGGGTCGACCGCGTGGCGGTCGCGGCCCGCGCCGACACTCCCCAGATCGCCCCCAGGCCGAAGCCGGCGAGCAGGCGGCGGCGGTCCAGGTCGAGGGGCATACTGTGCCGGGAGCCGCCCGGGGCAATCATCCGGATGGCGTCCTGCCGGCACAGTTCCGCGCAGCTGTAGCAGAAAATGCACTCGGACGTGACTGTGCGCCGCCCCTTGTCGCCGATGGCCCCCATCTTGCAGTCGATGCCGCACGCGCTGCAGGCGGTGCAGGCGGCCCCCACGCGGCGGCGAAACAGCGGGAATCGCCCCAGCAGCCCGAGCAGCGCGCCGAGCGGGCAGAGGGAGCGGCACCAGAAGCGGCGCGCGAAATACCCTCCGGCCAAAATGGCGGCAAGCACAAGCAGCGCGAGGGCCCCCGACCGGAATACCGCCGGCCTCTCCGGGAACAGCCCGGAGCCGACCTGGGCGGCCCACCCGAGGCCCGGGATCCCGGCCGCGGCCTGGGCGACCCAGTTGAGGGGGCCGAAAACGCCGAGCGTGAGGCCGCGGGTCAGAAGGGCGATCGGGTCGAGGACCCAGACGAGCTGGGATCCGAAAAGGGCGGTCAGGGCGAGCCCGGCCAGGATGTAGTACTTCAGCCGCGGACGGGTCACCTCCCGGTCGGTGCGGCGGAGCTTTTTGCGCCGCATGAGCCTGTCGGCCCCGTCGATGCAGGTTCCGAGCGGGCAGACCCACCCGCAGAAAGCCCGTCCGAACAGCAGCGTCAGTGCGACCACCGGCAGGGTCCACACAAGGACGGGAATCAGCAGCGACCCGGAGCCGATCAGCGCCGTCCACCCGAGCAGGGGGTCGATGCGCAAAAACAGATCGGCCGGCCCCCACGCGGCGACGTCCATGCCGCCCGAGGCCCAGTCCACGCGCCGGTTGGTCTGGAAAAACAGCAGGACAAAAAGGGCGAAAAAGCAGACCTGGGATACTCTTCGAACCGTTTTCATCAAAATCTCATGCGTCCCGTTCTGGTTGGAGAAGGATTCACGCCCTCTCGATAGCGATGTTTGCCGGGTCGCTCTCGCCCAGCCCCAGCTCGCCGGCCCGGGCGACATACGCGACATCGGACGGGGACAGGCCGAACAGGCCGCAGGCGTAGGCGTCGGCGGCGACCGGGTCGAACGACACGATGACCTCGTTGGGCTCCCGGGTCTTGCCCGGCCCCTTCGGCCCGTTGGTCAAAAGGATCCGCGAGGCGTCCATGACGGTCATGTCGATCGGCACCGCCGTGGCGTAGTCGGCGATGTACTGGTGCAGGTCCGGGCCCGAGTGCCATGCCTGGCGGTTGAAGATCACCCCCATCAGGTTTTTCAGCCCCAGCGTCAGCCCGGTCTGGGAATGGTGCTTGGCCTTGGGCATGTTGATGAACACGTCGGCATCCCGGACCGTCCTGGCCAGGGTGTCCCGGGTCAGAAGCTTCCCCCGCGTGACGGCGACGGGCACGAAATCCCGCTCCGCGGTGGTGTAGACCAGGTCCGCGCCGGCGCCGCGGGCCGCCGCGGCGATGCCGCTGACGGCCAGGACCTGCTCCGAGGGCCGGTCGATGGTGTGTTCGAACACGGTGATCTTGCCCGCCCCGGCTTCCCGGCACAGCGCGATCATGGCCGCCAGAATGCGCGGGTCGGTGTTGGCCGCCTGCTGGGGGTTGCGCGACCACGCGACGTTGGGCTTGAGCACCACGTGCCCCCCCTCGGGGATGAAGCCCAGGCCGCCGGCGGCCGCCACGGCCGCCCGTAGCGCCGAGGCGGGGTCGCCGCTATGGCCGACCCAGACCCGTCCCCGGCCCCTGCCCAAGGTACGGGGCTGCCGCAGGCCCGCATCCGGGGCCGGATCCGAAGCGCCGCCGCACCCCCCGACGGCCACGCCGCCGCAGGCAAGCCCCGCCATTTCCAGAAATGTCCGTCTTTTCACTTGACCGTCCTTTCGGGATGACCGCGCGGGGGCCTTACTCGGGCCTCCCCGCGAGTTTCGCCGCGTTGGCGGACAGGGCGCGCACGAACGGACCCGTCTGGGCCTCCCCCCGTTCCCCGTCGTGATAGGATACCACGGTGATGTAGTAGACGCCCCCGACGGCGTAGGCCGTCGTGCTGCCCGCCCCGGAGGCCGTGAAACGGGCCCATCCGGGGTCGTCGGGCGCCGCCCCCCCTTTTTCCATCCGGTACCGGTCCGCCAGAAACTCCCGGGCGGAGCGGGCCGATTGCATGGCGTGCACGGTCACCTCGACATACTCCTCGCCGTTGCGGTAGATCCGGCGCAGGGCGTCGACGACGCCCGCGCGGGTGTACTCCTCGTAGCCGCCGTTGTAGATGCCGGCCAGCCCGTCGCCGGATCCGTAGGCGGTCGACTCGGGCAGGACGCTCCAGCCGGCGACGGGGCGCAGGTCGGCGATGCGCGAAAGGGCGTCCTCGGAAGCCGGCGCCGCGGCCGGGGCCAGGGTGAGCAGGGCCAGGGCGAGCAGGGGCATGTATTGTACCGGATAGTGTCTCATTCTATATTGAGGATCTCCATCTTGTCGAAATCGTTCACGCCCAGTCCCCGGGCCGCCGCCGTGGCGATCGAGATGGGTTCGCGCCCCGCTGCGGCCACGGTGGGGAGCCCCGTTTCCTTCCGGCGCTCGTCGATGATCTTCCAGGACATGGTGTCGACCGCGACGGGGTCCCGGCTGACGAGCAGCCCGTTGTAGTCCCAGACCGCGCTGCGGCGGAACCCGGGCCCCCCGTCGGCCACCGGCCGCAGGGCGTCCATGACGATCAGCCGCGTCTTTTCCCGGATGACGGGGATCTCGTTGAGGTCCGCGATGAAGGGGTCGCATCGGTTGCCGTGGCACATCATCGGGTTGTGGAAGCTCCCGTAGTGGTTCTTCAGGGCGCCGGTGATCCCGGCCATCATGTGGTCCTTCATGAAGGGGACGTTGATGAGGGCGGTGATCTCGCGGGTCAGGATTTTCGCCAGGCGCCCGTTGATCGAGCCGCTGACGGTAGCCTCCTCCTCCCAGTCCTGCCCCACGGCCAGGACGCGGACCCCCTCGCCGTCCTTGTTGAGCTTGTAGCCCCCGCTCTGCAGGAAATCCACCCTGTTTTCCCATATGACGACGTCCGACGGGCGGATCCCGGCGCGGATGACCGCGTCGGCCGCGGCGTAGGCGACTTCGGGGTTGGTGGTCGCGCCGCGGCCGCCGAGGCAGTTGACCTTGATCCCGACGACGTCCCCGGGCTTGAACAGCGATGCCCATGCGGCCGGGGCGTCGGCGTGGCCCGTCAGGGCGGCCACCGCCCGGTCGAGCATGCCTGCGAGGACGTCCTTCTCGATGGCGTCGCCGGCGAGGACGCCTGGGTTGCGGACGAGGACGAGGCGGGATTTCGCGGAACTCTCCGCCGCGCTGCCGGTGCGCTTCGCGGCCGCGGGGCACGCGGCCAGGGCGCCGGCAACGGTCGCCTGCTTGAGAAACTGCCTTCGGTTGGATCTGTAGGACATCGGGTCCCCCTTTTCTTTATTTGAGCTCACGGCAATACCGGCTTCCGCCCCTGCATTCCGGGCATCGGGCCCCGCGGCCGGAGCACGGCAAGCGTACGGCAGGGCCGCGGTCGAAGTCAACACCCCCCGGGATTCCCGCACGGGGAGACGCGGTTCCACGGCACAATTCCACGATGTATATATACGATCTGGTGTAGAATCGGTTACGCATTTCCCGCACGCCGCGCCAACCCGGGGAGGGGGTTCCGCCATGGTCACGCTGCAGTCGTTGCCCGGTATCATCCTGCTGGCCGGAGCGGCCCTGGCCGCCGCCTGCGGCGGCGCCGCGACCCCGGAACCCGGGGTTCTGCCCGGGGCCCGAAGCGGGGCGCCGGAGAAGACGCCCCGGTTCACCTTCCGCGTCGTCGCTTCCTATCCCCATGACCCCGGGGCGTTCACGCAGGGGCTGGCCTACCACGCCGGGCGCCTGTACGAAAGCACCGGCCTCTACGGCCGCTCCAGCCTCCGCCTGGTGGATCCGGCGACGGGGGAGGTCCTGCGGATCCGCCGCCTCGACAGTCGGCACTTCGGGGAGGGCATCGCCCTGTACGAAGACACGATCATCCAGCTGACCTGGACGTCGAACCTCGGCTTCGTCTACGACCGCGACAGCTTCGAGCCGAGGGGAGAGTTCGCCTACGGCACCGAGGGATGGGGCATCGCCTGCGACGGGCGGCGCCTGGCGATGAGCGACGGCAGCGCGACCCTCTATTTCCGGGACCCCCGCACCCTGGAGGAAACCGGCCGGATCGAGGTGCGCGACCGGGGCCGCCCGGTCCCGATGCTCAACGAGCTGGAATTTGTCCGGGGGAAGATCTACGCGAACGTCTGGCAGACGGACACGATCGCCATCGTCGACCCGGCGACCGGCGACGTCACCGGATGGATCGACCTCGGCGGGCTGGCCGGCCTCATGGACCCGGGCCAGCCGATCGACGTGCTCAACGGCATCGCCTACGACGCCGAAAACAACCGGCTGCTGGTCACCGGCAAGCTGTGGCCGCGGCTTTTCGAGATCGAACTGGTCCCCGCCGGATGAAAGAGGGGGCCGGGGCGCAGGCGGCGGCTTCCGGCCTAGTCTCCGGGGGATCCCTCCCCCCCGCCGCGGGAGGCGATCTGCCGGAATCGCCGGGCTTCCCTTTCGTGCCCGAGCGCGGCGTAGATGCGGGACACCTGCCGGTAATACGCGTCGGCGTTTGCCGGGTCCTTCTCCGCCAGGCCCAGGTAGATCTCCAGGATCCGCTCGTTGCGGATCCCGGCCTCCATGCTGAGGTCGGCGTAGCTGCGCTCGACGGCCGGAAGCGCCGGAGCCCGGCAGCCTCGGCACTCCTCGAGGACCCTGCCGTAGAGCTCCCGCGCATGGTCCTTCTCGCCTGCGGCCTCGAGGGCCGCAGCATGCGCCTGCGCAATCTCCCGGTCGAAACCGTGCCGGGCGGTCCAATCCGAATACAGCGACACGGCCTCCCGGAACCTCCCCGCGCGCACCAGGGTTTCGCCCTCGAGCAGGCCGAAGTCTGCCACGGCCCGCTCCCCGGCCCCGACCGCGCCCAGAAGGTCGAGGGCGCGGTCGTAGGCGCCGGCGTCCCAGTAGATCTCGCACAGCATCCTGATGGCCGGCGCCGAATCCGGCCGGTGGCCGACGAAGCCCTCGAGCATCGCGCGCGCCTCTTCGGTCCGGTTGAGGTTCAGGTACGCCGTCGCCAGTTCCAGGCGCACGTAGCCGGCCGGGTCCGGGTTCTCCTCGAGCGCCCGCGACAGAAGCTCCAGGGCCGCGTCGAACCGTCCCCGGTGCAGGGCGACGTAGCCGTTCCGGAAATTCTCGCCGTAGCCCAGGTACGCTTCCCGGGCATCGTCGGGCACCGTCTGCAGGAGCGCCTCGGCGTACTCGCTCTCGGATTCGGGCGCCGGCGGGGGAACGTCGTCCGGTTCCGGATAGGCGGATGCGGCCGGTTCCATCCGGCCCGCTCCCGGGGTCCGGGATTCGACCTCCCGCAGGCGGCGCCCCAGGTCGCGGGCCAGGTCGGCATCCCGCGTCAGTTCCAGGGCCAGCAGGTACGCTTCCCGGGCATCCTCGGGGTACCCCGACTCGCCGAGACCGTCCCCCCGTTGCCCGTGCTCCCGGGCCAGGGCTTCCAGGCACCGCGCGATCTTCCCCTCGAGCCCGGGGATCGCCGAGTCGTTCGGCGTCTCCCTCCGCCGCTTCTTCAGGGCGGCTTCGTACTCGAGCCGGGCCCGGCCGAAATCCCCGCCCTCGAAACACCCGTCCCCCCGCGCCTCGAGCGCGGCGGGATCCTTCCCCGTGAAAAAACCGAACGGTCCCATGCGGGCACCCCCGGGCCGGCACGGCCACCCGCCGAGGCTGTGGCCTCCGGCCGAAATTAGCGGGCCTGCGGCTGCAGCCCGTACTGCGCGGCCAGCGCGGTGAATGCCGGCAGCGAATTCCTGATGGTCTCGAGCGACATGCAGTAGGCGATGCGGAAGTACCCGGGGCAGCTAAAACTCCTGCCGGGCACCAGGAGCAGGTTGTGCCCTGCCGCGCTCCGGACGAAAGCCGCGTCGTCCCCGACGGGGGATTTCGGGAACAGGTAAAAGGCCCCCTGGGGCTTGAGGCAGGAAAATCCGGCCCCGACCAGGTGATTGTAGAGCGTGTCCCTTCTCTCCCGGTACCACTCCAGGTCGACGGTCGCGTCGAGCGTTTCGGCCACCACCTTCTGGAAAAGGGCCGGGGCGTTGACGAAGCCGAGCGTCCGGTTGCACATGACGAGGCCATCCATGAGCGTCTCGATGCCGGCGGCCGCGCTCGAGGCGGCGATGTAGCCGATCCGTTCTCCGGGCAGCGCCAGGGATTTGCTGTAGGAGTTGACGACGATGGCGTTGGGGAAGATCCCCAGGACCCCCGGGACCGTGACGCCGTCGTAGACGATCTTCGCGTAGGGCTCGTCGGAGACGACGTAGACCGGGCGGCCGGTCCGCTTCTCGGCGCGGCCGAGCACTTCGGCGATCCCCTCGAGGGAGGCGCGGCTGTAGACGGCGCCGGTGGGGTTGTTGGGCGTGTTCAGGATCAGCGCCTTGGTCCTCGGGGTGACGGCTTTTTCCAGGGCCGCCAGGTCGGGCTCGAACACGTCGGGGACCGACGGGACGATGACGGGGCGCCCCGCGCTGTTGTCGATGTAGTTGAGGTACTCCATGAAAAACGGGGCGATGACCAGGACCTCGTCCCCCGGGTCGAGCAGGGTCTTCAGCACCACGTTGAGCCCCCCCGCGGCGCCGCAGGTCATCACGATGTGCCCGGCCTCGAGCGGAACGCCCTGCTCCCGGCTGACGCGGGCGGCGATCCTGCGCCTCACGTCGTCGTAGCCCGCGTTGCTCATGTAGCGGTGCTTGCCGGGGTTGGGCTCCCTGGCCAGGCGCACGAGAGCCTCGTCGACGGCCGCGGGAGGCTCGATCTCCGGGTTCCCGATGCTGAAATCGTAGACCTTGTCCGGCCCGAACTGCCGCCGCAGCCTCTCCCCCTCTTCGAACATGGCGCGGATGGCCGAGGACCGGCCGAGGCCGTCCAGTACTTTTTTCGAGATCATAGAGCGCGCTCCTTCTGCATTGCGGCGCCGGGGCACTCCGCCCTCCCGGCGCCCGTCCCGGGCCCCGCTCCCGGTCCCAACCCGGGCGATGCCCCCTGATACTGAAATACTACCGGCGGCCGGATGCAAGCGTTTTCTTGCGCAGGCGGATGCTGGCGGGGGTGATCTCCACGAGCTCGTCCTCGTTGATGAACTCGAGCGCCTGCTCGAGCGACAGCTCGCGGTAGGGGACGAGGCGGATCGCCTCGTCGGAGGTCGACGACCGCATGTTGGTGAGTTTCTTCTCCTTGGTCACGTTGACGACCAGGTCGGCGGCCTTGGCGTTCTCCCCGATGATCATCCCCTCGTAGACCTCCGTCCCCGGCCGCAGGAACAGCTCGCCGCGCTCCTGCAGGTTGTGCAGGGCATAGGTCGTGGCCGTGCCGGCGCGGTCGGCCACCAGGGCGCCGTTGGGCCGGCCGCCGATCTCGCCCATCCAGGGTTCCCAGCGCAAAAACATCGAGTGCAGCAACCCGGTCCCCTTCGTCTGGACCAGAAACTCCGAGCGGAACCCGATCAGGCCCCGGGACGGGACCTCGAAGTCGATCCGCACCCGCCCGGCTCCGTGGTCGACCACCCTGGCCATGCGCCCCCTGCGGCGGCCGAGGGCCTCGGTCACCACCCCGATGAAGATCGAGGGGCAGTCGATCGTGACATGCTCGACCGGTTCCATGACCGCGCCGTCGACCGTCCGGGTGATGACCTCGGGCTTGGACACCTGCATCTCGTAGTCCTCGCGCCGCATCATCTCGATCATGATGGCCAGCTGCAGTTCGCCCCGGCCCGATATCTTGAAGCTGTCCTTCTCCCCGGTTTCGGCGAAGCGGATGGCCACGTTGGCCATGGCCTCCTTCTCCAGGCGCGCCCTCAGGTGCCTCGAGGTGACGTACTTCCCCTCCCTGCCGAACATGGGGGAGGTGTTCGGGTGGAAGATCATCGCCAGCGTCGGCTCGTCGACCCGGATGGGGGGGAGCGGGACGGGATCGACGGCGTCGGCGACGGTTTCGCCGATGTAGATCCCCTCGATGCCCGACAGCGCGATGATGTCCCCCGCTTCGGCGCTCTCGACGGGCTGCTGCTTCAGCCCGTGAAACGTGAGCAGCCGCGTGATCCGCGTCCTTTCCACCGAGTGGTCGAGCTTGCAGACCGACACCTGGTCCCCGACCGACACCCTGCCGGAGACGATCCGCCCGATGGCGATCCTCCCGACGTAGTCGCTGTAGTCGAGGGTGGTCACCAGGATCTGCAGCGGGCCCCCGGCCAGCGGCTGCGGGGCCGGGATGGTCTGGAGGATCTGCTCGAACAGGGGCTGGAGGTCTCTCGAGGGGTCCCCGAGGTTCCGCATGGCGATCCCCTGCTTGCTCGAGGCGTACAGGACGGGGAAATCGATCTGGGTTTCCCCGGCGTCGAGGTCGATGAACAGGTCGTATATCTCGTTGAGCACCTCCCCGGGGCGGGCGTCGGCCCGGTCGATCTTGTTGACGACGACGATCGACGGAAGCCGGTTCTCGAGCGCCTTGCGCAGCACGAATCGCGTCTGCGGCAGCGGGCCCTCGGAGGCGTCGACGAGCAGCATCACCCCGTCGACCATCTTCATCACCCGTTCGACCTCCCCTCCGAAATCGGAGTGCCCGGGGGTGTCGACGATGTTGATTTTCACCCCCCGGTAGAAGATGGCGGTGTTTTTGGCCATGATCGTGATGCCGCGCTCCCGCTCGAGGTCGAGGCTGTCCATGACCCGCTCGGCCACCTGCTCGTTGTCGCGGAACGTCCCGCTCTGGCGGAGCATGGCATCGACGAGCGTGGTCTTGCCATGGTCGACGTGGGCGATGATCGCAAGATTGCGGACGGTCCCCGCAACGGAGCCGGATTCCGGCATGGTGCCCTCCCTTTTCTAGGCGGAAAAATGCCGACTAAGAGTAGCGGTCCGCCGGGCCGGTGTCAATTTGACATGATTAATTTTCAAAATGGATTAAGCGGAAGTAATACGCCGCACCCGCACGGGCGCCGATTTCGGGAGTCCCTTTTTATGAAACAGCTTTCCGCAGAGTGGACCAAAGGCGCCGGTTTCCGTTCCCTAAGTAGTTGGGCGAAATGAATTTCTCCCTCCCGGTTCGGGCGCCCCCTGCCGGCGCGGGGAGATATTATGAAATATATATTCAATTTCATTTCCATTGGAATTGTCGGGATAATGAACGTTGCGCTTGCAGATAATTATAATGTCTTGCGTTTATTGCTTGAAAAGGATACTACTATGTAGGATATAATGTTGAACTTTTATGGCCAGCTAAGGACTGGAGTACAATGATGGACTCAAGCTATCCGGTTAACGCAAGTCACAAATCGCTGCTCGAGGAAGTGAACCAAGCCAGCGGAGAAACCATACAGAACTGCTATCAGTGCCAGAAATGCGCCGCGGGATGCCCCGTCAACTTCGCCATGGACATCCTCCCGAACCAGGTTTTCCGCCACATCCAGTACGGCCATCGGGACAAGGTTCTCTCTTCGAAAACCATATGGCTCTGCGCTTCCTGCCACGCCTGCAGCACCCGGTGCCCCAACAGCATCGACATAGCCAAGGTCATGGACACATTGAGGAGCATTTCGAACCGGTCCGGCCTCGCCGCCGGGGAGAAGGACATCTCCCTGTTCCACAGGTTCTTCCTGAAGCTCATCCGGTTCACCGGCCGGACGTGGGAACCGGGGTTCGGTTTGTACAAGCTGCAGACCGGGGGGCTGCCCGGGATGATGGGATGGGCGATGAAGCTCTTTTTCAAAGGGAAGATACCCATCTTCCCGACCTTCAAGGGGGGAAAAGACTTGAAGAGGATCTTTAAAGAATCGGAAAGGGAGGGAGTGCTATGAAGGAACTCTCCTATTTCCCCGGCTGTTCCCTCGAAGGCACCTCCAGGGAGTTCGACGAGTCGGTCCGCGGGGTCATGGCCCAGCTCGACACCAGGCTCCACGAACTGCCCGACTGGTCCTGCTGCGGCGCCACGAGCGCCCACTGCATCGACGAGCGGCTGGCGATCGAACTGCCCGCGCGCAACCTCGCGATCGCCGAACGGAGCGACCGCGACCTCCTGGTCCCCTGTGCGAGCTGCTACAGCCGCTTCAAGGCGGCCGAACACGAGGTCCGGGACAACGGCAAGAAGACCAGCTTCCCCTACAAGGGGGAGGTGGCCATCCGATTTGCCCTGGACTACCTGAGCGACCCGGCGGTCATGGCGGAAGTGTCCAAACGCATCATTCGCCCCCTGAAGGGGCTCAAGACCGTCTGCTACTACGGCTGCCTCCCCACGCGGCCGCCCAAACTCACCGGCATCAAGGATTACGAGAATCCGCAGCACATGGACCGGCTGGTGGAGCAGCTGGGCGCCGAGGTCATCCCCTGGTCGTACAAGACCGACTGCTGCGGCGCCAGCCTGATGGTCACGCGCCCGGACGTCTTCATAAAGCTGGTCGGCAAGATCCTCTCCAAAGCCAAGGAAACCGGAGCGGAAGCAGTCGTCGTCGGCTGCTCGATGTGCCAGATGAATCTGGACACCCGCCAGGAGGACGTCGAAGCGGATCTCGGCAGGCGGCTCGACCTGCCCATCCTGTATTTCACGGAACTGCTGGGCCTGGCGATGGGCCACCCGGACGTGAAAAAGTGGTTCAAGCGGCACTTCAAGGACCCCCTCCCGCTGCTGAGTGCCAAAGGACTGATGTAGAAAAACGCCTCCCTTCCCCGTTTCCGGCGCCCCGCGGGGCGCCTGCGGCGGACGGCAGACGCACAACAATGAGGAATAGTATGGCTGACAAGGTTGGAGCCGTAATGGTCGTAGGCGGCGGAATCGCCGGAATCCAGGCATCCCTGGACCTGGCCGAATCCGGCTACTACGTGTACATGGTGGAGTCCTCGTCCGCAATCGGCGGGGTGATGTCCCAGCTCGACAAGACCTTCCCCACCAACGACTGCGCCATGTGCGTTCTTTCGCCGAAACTGGTGGAGGCGGGCGGGAATCTCAACATCAAGCTGATGACGACCACCGACGTCGAGGACATCTCCGGTGAGCCCGGGAACTTCACCGTCAAGGTCCGCCGCCGGGCCCGTTTCATCGACACGGAGAAGTGCACGGGCTGCGGGGACTGCGCCGCGGTCTGCCCCATCACGCGCCCGAACGAGTTCAACGCGCTGCTCGACGACCGGAAGGCCGTCTACAAGAAGTACCCCCAGGCCATCCCGAACGCGTTCGCCATCGAAAAACTGGGCGAGGCCCCCTGCCGCAACGCCTGCCCGATCGAACAGCGGGCCATGGGCTACGTGGCGCTGGTGCGGGAAAGGCGCTTCGCCGATGCCTACCGCACCATCAAGCTCGACAACCCGTTCCCGTCGGTCTGCGGCCGCGTCTGCAACCACAAGTGCGAGGACGCGTGCACCCGCGGGGACGACGGCGGCGAAGCCGTCAACATCATGCACCTGAAGCGGTTCGTCTCCGACTGGGCCTTCGCGCACCCCGAAGAGGTCGCCAAGGCCTACGCCGCCGGCCGGCAGCTGGAACCGGACGAAAGCGGGCTGGGCAAGAAAGTGGCCATCATCGGCGCCGGCCCGGCGGGGCTGGCCGCCGCCGGAGACCTCATCGCCAAGAACTACCAGGTCACCGTGTTCGAGGCGCTCCCGGTCGCCGGCGGGATGATGCGCGTCGGCATCCCCGAATACCGCATGCCCTACGACCTGCTCCAGAAGGAGATCGACGAGATCGTCGCCCGGGGGATCGACCTGAAGCTCGGCCACCGCGTCGAGGACGCCGCGGCCCTCCTCGGGGACTTCGACGCCGTCTTCATCGCGACCGGCGCCCATGCCGGAGTCCGGCTGCCGATTCCGGGCAACGATCTCCCGGACGTGCACCTGGCCACCGATTTCCTGCGCAGCGTCAGCCTCAAGGAGGCCGGCCAGGAGGATTTCGCCGGCAAGCGGGTCCTGGTGCTCGGCGGCGGCAACGTGGCCATCGACGCGGCCATGTCCTCGGTGCGCCTCGGCGCCAGCTGGGTGGGGATGTCCTGCCTCGAATGCGAGGACAAGATGCCGGCCCACGACTGGGAAGTCCGCGACGCGCGCGACGAGGGGGTCGAGGTCTATGCCGGGAGGACGTTCAAGGAGATCACGAACCAAGACGGCCGCGTCACGGGCGTCCGGACCGTCAAGGTGGACTTCCGCGGGTTCGTCGACGGGCGTCCCGATTTCGACGAGATCGAGGGCTCCGAGGAGATCATCCCCTGCGACGCCGTCATTTTCGCCATCGGGCAAAAGCCGGACCTCGGCCCGCTCGGGGAGAACGTGGCGACCGTCAACGGCAGGACCGTCGCGATCGCCAAGGATTCGATGGCGACCAACGTTCCCGGCATCTTCGCCGGCGGGGACGCCGTCACCGGAACCACCTTCGTCGTCGACGCCATCGACGCCGGCCACAAGGCGGCCAGGGGGATCGAAGCCTACCTGGCAGGGGACCGGGACCGGGCGTGGCCGCCCGTCGTGGTATCAGCCGAACGGCTGCCCGAAGCCAAGCCCGACGCCGAGGAGAAGGCGCGGCTGATGGAGGAATCCTCCAAGGATCCCCGCCTCACGCCCCCCAAGCGCGGCGCGGCCGACCGCAAGCGCGACTTCCGTGAGATCGAAGCCGCCCTTTCGGAGGAGGAGGCGGTGGCGGCGGCCCAGCGATGCCTCGAGTGCGGCATCTGCTCCGAGTGCCTCCAGTGCGTGTTCGCCTGCCAGGCCGGCGCCATCAACCACGACGACCGCGACCAGGTCCTCGACATCAACGTCGGGGCGGTGATCCTGACGCCGGGTTTCGAGACCGTCGCGGGGGCCGTCCGGCCCGAGCTCGGCTACGGGCAGTACGCCAACGTCATGACGAGCCTGGAATTCGAGCGCGTCCTGAGCGCCAGCGGGCCCTTCGCGGGCGTCGTGCAGCGCCCGTCGGACGGCAAGCACCCCCGCAAGGTGGCCTGGATCCAGTGCGTGGGGAGCCGCGACACCTCCTGCGGCAACGAGTACTGTTCCTCGGTCTGTTGCATGTACGCCACCAAGGAAGCCGTCATCGCCAAGGAGCACGACGACGCCATCGAGCCCACGATCTTCTACATAGACATCCGGGCGTTCGGCAAGGGCTTCGAGACCTACTACAACCGGGCCCAGTCGAGCGGCGTCCGCTACGTCAAGAGCATGGTGTCGAAGGTCCGGGAGGACTTCGCCACGAAGAACCTGCTGATCACCTACATCGACGAGGAGGCGAAGGTGGTCGAGGAGGAATTCGACCTGGTCGTCCTCTCCGTGGGTCTCCAGCCCGCCGACGCGACCGTCGCCATGGCGAAGAAACTCGGGGTGGAGGTCGACCGGTACGGCTTCGCCCGGACGGACCCGTTCGAGCCCACGACGACCATGAAGCCCGGGATCTACGTCTGCGGCGGCTACCAGGGGCCGAAGGACATCCCCGAAACCGTCGCGCAGGCCAGCGGCGCCGTCGCCGACGCCACCGGCCTTCTCCACACGGCCCGCGGCAGCATGATCATCAAGAAGGAGTACCCGCCCGAGACCGACGTCGCGTCCCAGGAGCCTCGGATCGGCGTCTTCGTCTGCAACTGCGGCATCAACATCGGCGGCGTGGTCAACGTCCCGGCCGTCCGCGACTACGCCGGGACCCTGGCCAATGTCGTCCACGTGGAGGAGAACCTGTATACGTGCTCCCAGGACACGCAGGCCAAGATCAAGGACGCGATCAGAGACAACAACCTCAACCGCGTGATCGTCGCTTCCTGCTCGCCCCGGACCCACGAACCGATGTTCCGGGAGACCGTGCGGCAGGCCGGGCTGAACAAGTACCTGTTCGAGATGGCCAATATCCGCGACCAGTGCTCCTGGGTGCACATGAAGCAGAAGGGCGAGGCCACCGACAAGGCCAAGGACCTGGTCCGCATGGCCGTGGCCAACGCCAGGCTGATCAAGCCGCTCGAGGAGATCGGCATGCCCGTGACGCACGCCGCCCTGGTCATCGGCGGCGGCGTGGCCGGCATGAGCGCGGCCCTGAAGATCGCCGACCAGGGGTACGAAGTCTACCTCGTCGAGAAGGAGGGCCAGCTGGGCGGCAACATCCGGAACATCCACTACACGCTCGAAGGGAAGGACGTGGACGCCCTGCTCGAGAGCCTGATCGCGCGCATCACCAACCACCCGATGATCCACCTGATGCTCGGAACCAGGGTCCTGGAGTCCTCCGGGTCCAAGGGCAGCTTCACCACCCGGGTGAAGGCCGGAACGGACGGGGAGATCCAGGAAATCCTCCACGGGGCGACCATCGTGGCCACGGGGGCCGTCGAATACAAGCCGACCGAGTACCTCTACGGCCAGGACCCGCGCGTGCTGACCCAGCTCGAGCTCGAAGACCGGATCGTCCACCGGCCCGAAGACGTCCGCCGGGCCAAACACATCGTCATGATCCAGTGCGTCGGGTCCCGCGACGAGGCGCGCCCGAACTGCAGCCGGACCTGCTGCGCCACGGCGGTCAAGAACGCCCTGAAGATCAAGGAGCTGAACCCGGACGCGGCCGTCACGGTGCTCTACCGGGATGTCCGGACCTACGGCCTGGCCGAGCCCTACTACGCCAAGGCGCGCGAACTGGGGGTTCTGTTCACGCGCTACGTCCCCGAGGAGAAGCCCGACGTCCGCCAGGACGGGTCCGACCTGGTCGTCGCCTACCAGGACAGGGTCATCCGGGAGCCGATAACGCTCCGGCCCGACCTGCTGGTGCTTTCGGCGGCCACCGTCCCGCGCGACATCAAGGAACTGTCCCAGCAGCTGAAGCTCCCGGTCAACCAGGAAGGCTTCTTCGTCGAGGCGCACATGAAGCTCCGGCCCGTCGATTTCGCGTCCGACGGCCTGTTTTTGGCGGGGACGGCGCACAGCCCGAAAACCATCAGCGAAACCATCAGCCAGGCCGGCGCCGCGGCCGCCCGGGCCTGCACCATCCTTTCGAAGGAAAAGATGATGGTCGGCGGGATCGTGGCCGTGGTCGACGGCGAGCGCTGCGCCGCCTGTTTGACCTGCGTCCGGACCTGCCCCTTCGAGATCCCGGTCATCAACATCAAGGGGGAGGCCGAAATCGACATGGCGAAATGCAAGGGCTGCGGCACCTGCGTTGCGGAGTGCCCCGCCAGCGCCATCGAGCTGATGCACTACAAAAATTCCCAGTTGTGGGATAAGGCCCAAGCCCTGGTCATCGGAGCGGCCTAGGCCCGGTCGATGACCGGGACGGGCGATCCCGCCCCGTCGGCGATATACTAAGGAGAGGACCATGGAAGAACTACGGCAGGTTCCACAGCAGGACGCAGAGCCAAAGCCTGCGCCGCATACCGATTTCGAACCGGAGATACTGGCCTACTGCTGCGAGCATTGAGCGTACGCCGCTGCGGACCTGGCAGGTTCGATGAGACTCAGTTATCCGACGAATGTCAAAGTGATCAAAGTGCCCTGCACCGGCAGGGTGGACGTCAATATGGTGCTCAAGGCTTTCGAATCCGGGGTGGACGGAGTGTACCTGGCGGGTTGCGAAATCGGGGACTGCCATTTCCTCAAGGGCAACCTGCGCGCGGTCAAGAGGATCGCCTACGCGAAAACGCTCCTCAAGGAGATCGGCATCGAGCCGGAACGGGTCGAGATGTTCCACATAGCCACATCCGACGGCCCGAGATTCGCCCTGGTGGCCAAGGAGATGACCGAAAGAGTCCGGGCCCTCGGCCCCAGCCCGGTCAAACAGGGGACTCGGGCATTCAAAGCATGAAAGCCGCGGGGCGCCGCTCCGCATTATCTGGAGGTCGTACATGATAGTAGGGAACAGGAAGCCGTTGGAAGAAATCCTGGAAATGGTCAGGCCCTATAAGAAAATCCTGCTGCTCGGCTGCAGAGAGTGCATCACCGTCTGCGCGGCCGGGGGCGAGAAGGAAGTCGGGGTCCTGGCATCCGAACTGAAGCTGCACCGAGCCAAAAACGGCGAGGAGATCGAGATCAGGGAGCA
>Ga0123333_10000757_pt1 | contig 35032 bp, 26 predicted proteins | sample BioC12SIPDNA_3_FD_89957 | JGI IMG/M metagenome (GOLD analysis project Ga0123333, IMG submission 89957) | Anaerobic biogas reactor microbial communites from Washington, USA - Biogas_R2_B C12 SIP DNA | ecosystem: Engineered > Bioreactor > Anaerobic > Unclassified | place: Washington, USA...
ATGCTGCTGCCCATTGACATGCCGACGGTGGCGATGCGGCTGCTGTCTACATCCTCGCGGGCCGCAAGATAGTCCAGCGCGCGGAGGCTGTCAAACACCATCCAGGCCCACATGTAATAGCCATCCCATATCAGCTTCTTCTAAGTGAAGCTCTCCGTCTGCCCGGAACGCTCCTCAAACATCATGTGGTCGATGGCTAGGGAGGCGATGCCCATTTCAGCCAGTGAATAGGCATAGCCCTTCCTCAGCATGTAGTCGCACCCGTTTAGCAGTTCAGTCTTTCCGATATGGAACAGATTGCCGTGGGAATGGTTGAACAAAACGGTCGGATAGGGGAGCGCTGCTTCCTTGGGGCGAACAAAGATGGCCGGCACAGGCTCATATCCATTCAACGACAGGATGAGCCTCTCCAGCACAAAGGCCTCGTGCGTTTCAACGGACAGCAACTTGGCCGACACAGGCCCTATTGGGCTTGGCAGCTCGCCCATCGCGTCCAGCAAATCCTGCCTTGTCTTATGAACGGAAGAATAAGTTTCTTTCATGATGATTCCGCCTTCCCGATATTTTGCCCAACAGGCAATGTCCATTTACAGACTGCCGCTTCGCATCCTAAGATATGAATGATGAGATTCGCAGATATACCATTTGTCACCTACAGATTATACTGATGGACATCTGCCGGTCAAGCCATCTCATGATGTTGCGTGCATGTTGCGTGAGGATACGGATGAAGAACATACAGATGGATCAGCAACGGGGTCAGAACCGAGAAAGAAGCGCAGCAAAAAACCCGCCTTTCGGCGGGCCTTGCTGTTTAGCTGATCCTTACCGGCCGCTGTGGCGGGAGAAGCAGTCACGGCAGTACACCGGACGATCACCGCGGGGCTGGAAGGGGACCTGCGTGGTGGCGCCACATTCATCACAGATCACATCGTACATCTGACGCTCGCCGCCATGGCTGTTGCTGCGGCGGTTGGCACGGCAGGTGGGGCAACGGCCGGGCTCATTCTGGAAGCCTTTTTCGGCGTAGAAGGCCTGCTCGGAGCCCGAGAAGGTGAATTCGGAGCCGCACTCGCGGCAAGACAGGGTTTTGTCGGTATACATGATCTCATGTACCTCCTTTAATTATGTCCAAACCGATGCGATAACAGCTGTTTCCGCGGTTTTCTCACATCAGTCACCTGACGACACAACCTGGAGGAACACCTGACCCTTGGCTTGGCACCGCAAGCAATATAACATATATTCGCTGCCTTGTATAGCCTTTGCCGAAAATATTTTTTACAGTTTGTTTACATGGATGCGGTTTGTAAAACTTTTATCATGCGTTAATTATATGCCGTTTGTTATTGCAAAGAAAAACCGCAGGTGCTATGATAATATAGTACTTAGTATGATTACGAATATCCGGGAGGGACTGCACATGGTACCGTTGCATGTCTTTCTGGTCGGCATGGCCGGCAGCGGAAAGACAACCCTTGGCAAAAAGCTTGCCGTCAACCTGAACGTGCCGTTTGTGGATACGGATGAGCGCGTCAGCGCCATGATGAACATGCCGGTGGAGCAGATTTACGCCACCTTGGGCGACGCCTTCTTTCATAATGCGGAAACAGGCGTATTGATGGAGCTGATCGATGAGGTACCCAGCATCGTCTCCACCGGCAGCGGCCTGCCCATGATGAAGGAGAATGTGCAGCTGATGCAAAACCATGGCATCGTGATCCATGTGGACAGGCCGCTTGACCAGATATTGGCCGATGCGCGCACGGAGGGCCGCCAGGGAGGTCAGGCGCCGGACCATGAGGAGATCATCCAGGAGTACAACCAGCGCATTGGGTTTTATCGGGCCTGCGCAGACCATACCTTTGTCAACGACCATGGCTTTCTGGTGGGGGCACAGGGGATTACCACGCTGGTAAGCGGGCTGTTCTGACAGCTTGTGAGCAAAGTGTAAAATATGGGGAGCTGTCGCAATGGCGGCTCCCACTTTCTTGCATTTTATGGGGCTGCATGGTATTTTTGTTGCGGATTTGTGACGAGGAGGGGAACGATTGGCCATCTCATGGTATCCCGGTCATATGGCAAAGGCCAGGCGTCAGCTGCAGGATCAGCTGGCCCGCACCGATGTGGTGATCGAGGTGTGCGACGCGCGCCTGCCCGCCTCCAGCCGCAACCCTGATCTGGACGATTTGATACGGCACAAGCCGCGCATTTTGCTGGTCAACAAAGCCGACCTGGCCGACCCGGGGTTCACCAGGGCGTGGACGGCACACTTTCAGGCCCAGGGCATCACGGCCATCGCCATCAACAGCCTGCGCATGTCGGCCAAGGTGCTGCCCCTGATTGAGCGAGCTGCCAGCGCGCGGGTGGAGAGCGCCCAGCAGCGGGGCTTCCGCCGCACGGTGCGGGCCATGGTGGTGGGGGTGCCCAATGTGGGCAAGTCTACTTTGATCAACCTGCTCAAGGGCAGGGCCACCATCAAGACGGAGGACCGGCCCGGCGTGACGCGCTCCACCCAGTGGTTTCGCGTGACGCCGTATCTGGAGCTGATGGACTCGCCGGGCATGCTGTGGCCAAAGCTGGAGGACCCGCTGGCGGCGCGCCGGCTGGCCTTCATCGGCTCCATCCGCGATCAGGTGCACGATACAGCGCAGCTGGCCGAACAGCTGCTGAGTGAACTGATGGACAACCATGCGCCTCTGGTGATGCAGCGCTACAAGCTGGACGACCCGACGCTGCGCGGCCAGGCGCTGCTGGAGGCGATTTGCAAAAGCCGGGGCTTCCTGCTGCGCGGCGGCGTGCTGGACATGGACCGTGCTGTCGCTGCCGTGCTGGATGAGTTTCGGGACGGGCGCATTGGCCGGATTACGCTGGAGAGCCCTCCGGCCAAGCAGCAATGAACGCAAAGCGAAGGGAGCGCCTGCAGGCGCTGCTGGCAAACGATGCCCCCTACTGGCAGGCGGGCGTGCGCCTGGCCGGCATGGATGAGGCAGGCCGCGGGCCACTGGCAGGCCCCGTGGTGGCCGCCTGCGTGGTGATGCCGCCCGAGCCGGTGATTGACTGGGTGGATGACTCCAAGCGCCTGTCAGAGGCCCGGCGGGAGCAGGTGTACGATCAGATCATGGCAACAGCCCTCTTTGTGGGCATAGGCCGCGCGCAGCCGGAGGAGATTGACGACATCAACATCCTGCAGGCGACGCTAAAAGCCATGCGCAGGGCGGCGCATGGCGCGCACGCGCAGGTGTATTTGATCGACGCAGTACAGGATCTGGGCCTGGACGGGCAAGAGCGGGCGATAATCCACGGCGACGCGCTGAGCTACTCCATCGCCGCTGCCTCCATCGTTGCCAAGGTCACCCGGGACCGGGAGATGCGCCTGCTGGAGGAGCAGTACCCGGGCTACGGCTTTGCCCGGCACAAGGGCTATGGCACGGCCGAGCATATTGCGGCCATCCGCAGCCTGGGGCCATGCCCGCAGCATCGGCAAAGCTTCATCACCCGCATTGTACCCGGTCCATGAGCAGCTACCGCAGCGGGCTTTCCGGAGAGCAGCTGGCCTGTGCGTACCTGCGCGGGCTGCATATCCAGGTGCTGCTCACCCGCTACCGCGCTGATGGCGGTGAGATTGACATTGTGGCGCATGATGGGGATACGCTTTGCTTCATAGAGGTGAAGCACCGGCCTGAGGGCAGGCTGGGCGATGGCCTGGCCTCGGTAGATCAAGACAAGCGAACGCGCATGCGCCGGGCGGCAAAGGCATACCTGGCGCAAAACAAACACCCCGCCAAGTGGCGTTTTGATACGCTGGAGATTACGCGCGCCGGCATCTGGTATGCGCCGGACGCCGCGAAACAATGGTAAGGACGCAAACGTGAAAAGAAGAAACCTGCAATGGCTGCTGATCGGCCTGCTGTGCGTGGCGGCAGTGCTGGCTGCCTTGCTGTGGCCCAAGGGCACGGACGCTGTATATGACACCCAGCTGCTTAGCAACGGCGACTTTGAGCGCGTGACGGCCGAGGGCATCCCGGAAAGCTGGCTGCCCGACGCCTACAACCGCATCCCCGGCGTCAGCGAGTTTGATGTGGTGCCGGGACGCAGCGGCAACGGCATCCGCGTGCGCAATGCGGAGCACAACGATGCCCGCTATTTGCAGACGCTGACTGTATCGCCCAACACGGTGTACGAGCTCAGCGGCTATGTAAAGGCCAATGTGGCCGATGGCCGCGGCGCCAGCCTGTCCATCGCCGATGTATATGTGGTGAATGAAAGCGTGCTGGACACGGGCGGGGAATGGCAGCATATCGTGGTCTACGGCCGTACGGCCTCCGACCAGCACGAGCTGACCGTCTATGCCCGTGTGGGCGGCTATTCGGCTGACAGCCAGGGGGAGGCTGTGTTCGATGATATCTCCCTCAAGGCACTGCGGTCTGCGCCTCCGGGCGCGGTGGTCGACTCCTGGCAGATCTGGAAGGGGACGCCCCAGGCAGACGAAGGGAACATAAAATCGCCCGCAGCGGCATGGCCCTGGCTGGTGCTGTTGGGCGTTGCCTGGCTGCTGCTGGCCCGCCGGTGGGCCATGAGGGCGCAGGCGGAGGCCTTGCAGCAGGAGGGCATGGCGCTTTGGAACCATCGGCTGCTGTGGCTGCTGGTGATTGCCATGGCCAGCCGCCTGCTGTTGGCGGTGCTGGTGCCCGGCTATGATGTGGACATCGGCTGCTTCACCGGCTGGGCCAACCGCATGCATGCCGTGGGGCCGGCGGAGTTTTACCTGACGGAGCAGCACACGGACTACCCGCCCGGCTACATGCTGGTGCTGTGGCCGCTGGGGCTGATGGGCAGCTGGCTGGGCACGGGGGCAACCGGGCTGATGGTCAAGCTGCCCGCGCTTGCAGCCGATCTGGCGGCCATCGTGTTGCTGTATCGGTTTGCCGCCCGGCGTACCAACCCGCGCACAGGGCTGTTTCTGGCGGCCATCTATGCCTTCAGCCCGCTGGTGTATGTCACCGGGGCGGCCTGGGGGCAGGTGGACAGCGTGCCCGCTGCGCTGCTGTTAGCGGTGCTGCTGCTGGCCTTTGAGGGCAGGTGGGCAGCCGCGCTGCCGCTGTATGTATTATCTGCACTGATGAAGCCCCAGGCTTTGATGTTTGGCCCGCTGGGGCTGGCGGCGCTGGTGCTGTACCTGGTGCGCAGCCAGGATAAGCGCAGGTGGCGGCAGCTGTGGGTGGGCGTGGGCATCTCTCTGGCGGTGGCGGCGGCTGTGGTGCTTCCGTTCTCCTTCAAGCAGGATGGCTTTGACTGGCTGATCAAGCTGTATTCAGGCACCATGACCTTCTATGGCTATGCCACGGTTAACGCCACCAACCTGTATTTTCTCTTTGGCCTTAACTGGCAGCCTGTGGGCGCCGCGGCCCCCTGGCTGCTGCGCCTGCTGGGGCCACTGACGCTGGTTGTGCCCACGGCTGTTTACCTTTGGCCCCGGGCCAAGGGCACAGAGCTGCCGCAGGCGTATGCCGCCAAAGCAGAGCGCGTGGTGTTGGGCTTGTCTCTGCTGCCGGCCCTGGCGGTCGCGGCCATCCCCATGTCCCTCAGCCTGACGGGCACCTTGCTGATGGTGTCGGGTTTCATGCTGGTGCTTGCGCGGTTTATCGCGGCAAGGGATGTGTACAACCTGCCGCTGCTGGGCGGCGTATTGCTGCTGCTGTTTTGCGCGCTGGGCGTGATGATGCATGAGCGCTACCTGTACCCGGCTGCGCTGCTGCTGGTGGTGGCCTATGTCATCCGGCGGGACCGGCGCATCCTGTGGCTGGCGCTGGCGGTATCGGTGCTCACCTACCTTAATGTGGGCGTGGCGCTGGACCGGGCCATCCGCATCGGCGGCGTGCCCGGGCACCTGGAGGCACCGCTGTTTGGCATCGGCAGCGATTCGGCGTGGCTTGAGTACCTGCTCAGCGCCCTCAACGTGCTGGTGTGCGCGGCAGGCCTGTACATTGGGCTGACCCAGAGCCGCGCTGACCGGGCGGCGTGGGCGCTGCCTGCCTTGGACTTGGGTCAGGCGGATGTGCAGGGCGTTGCCCGTGGGCATCAAGCCGCATCGCGCCGCCTGCTGCACCCCGAAAAACGCGCGCGCATGGATGGCAAGGACTGGCTGATCGTGGCCGTGGTGACGGTGCTGTACGGCGTGCTGGCGCTGACCAACCTGGGGTCGACCACGGCGCCGCAGCACCCGTGGATAACCAGCACGGAGGACAGCGAAGTCATCTTTGACCTGGGAGAGCAGCGCAGCATCAACCTGCTATATTATCCCGGCCAGCACCAGCGCGAGAGCCACTTTGATGTGGCCGTCAGCGCGGATGGGGAGCGTTGGCAGACCCATACAGCCCTTATCTATCAAGGCTCTCTGTTTCAGTGGCATTATCTGGCCGATACGACCTACAACCAGAAGAATGAGCTGATCTACACCGGCCCGCCGCTGGCGCTGGAGGGGCGCTATGTGCGCATCACAGCACCCGTATCGCACACCACGCTGATGGAGGTGGTGTTGCGTGACGCCCAGACCAAGGAGCGTATACAACCTGTGCCTTTGAGCGGCCCGGTGGCGGCCCTGCTGGACGAGCAGGATACTTTGCAGGGCGAGCCTACGTGGTTCAACAGCATGTACTTCGATGAGATCTACCATGCTCGCACCGCCTATGAGCATTTGAATGCCATGCGCGGTCTGGAGCCAAGCGCCACCTACGAGACATCGCACCCACCGCTGGGCAAGGTGCTGATGAGCTTCTCGGTGATGATCTTCGGCATGACGCCCTTTGGCTGGCGCTTTGCGGGTGCGCTGGCCGGCGTGCTGATGCTGCCCGGGCTTTACCTGATGGGCAAACTGCTGACCCGCAGGCGGCTGCTGGCCGCGCTGGCCATGCTGCTGCTGGCGTTTGATACCATGCACTTTGCCCAGACGCGCATCGCCACCATCGATAGCTTCGTCACGCTGTTTATTATATGGTCTTACTACTTCATGTTTCGCTACGCGCTGGATGAGGAGGGCTTTGCCGGGGGCCAGGGTCGCGACCTGGTCAACCTTGGGCTGTCCGGCCTGTTCATGGGGCTGGGCATCGCCAGCAAGTGGACGGGCTTTTACGCGGGGGCGGGGTTGGCGGTCATCTTCTTCTGGGCGCTGTGGCGGCGCGCTCAGCAGGGCATTGCAGCCAGAGCGTTGATTGACAGCGAGGCAGATATTCCGCACGATCGCATGGCTGCTGTGCAGGCGTCTGCCTGGCATTGGCCGTGGCGCGCGCTGCGCACGCTGCTGTCGTGCGTGCTGTTCTTCATTGCGGTGCCAGCGGTCATCTACTATGTATCCTTCCTGCCGTGGTTCATGCGCACACCGGGCGGGCTGACGGTCAAAAAGGTGTTTGATGTCAGCTTTGGTGCAACGGGCAGCATGCTCAGCTACCATTCCGACCCCGGCCTGGGCATGGATCATCCCTTCTATTCGCCATGGTACCAGTGGCCGCTGAGCATCAAGCCGCTGTGGTTCCATGCCGGCAAGCGCCTGAATGGCACGGGCAGCTCCATCTTCACCTTTGGCAACCTGGCCGTCTGGTGGGGCGGGTTTGCGTCCATGCTGGTGTTGGCCGTCAGATGGCTGGGACAGCGGGTGCGGCTGGACCATGTGCCCCTGCTTCGCGGGTTGAACACCCAGGCGGGCGACATGCGCCCGGGGCTGCTGATGCTCTCCTACCTGGCCCAGTACCTGCCATGGATGCTGGTGCCGCGGGGCACGTATATCTACCACTACTTCCCATCGGTGCCCTTCATCGTGCTGGGGGCAGCCGTGGCGCTTGGCTATCTGTGGGAGCGCCGGGAGCGTCTGGCCCGTAGATTGACCATCGGCTACCTGGTGCTGGCGATGCTGTTCTTTATCGCGTTTTTCCCGTATGCATCCGGGCTGCGCGTGCCGGACTGGTGGCTGAGCGCCATGCAGTGGTTCCCCAACTGGTTGTATTTCTGAGTGGTACGATAGAGTTCAGTATCAAAGGAGGCTGCCATGCTCGCGCGGACGCTGTGCTTTGCCCTGGTGGGCATTCAGGGGGAGCCGGTCACCGTGGAGGCCGATGTCACCACGAGCAATAGCTTCCAGTTTGCGATGGTGGGTCTGCCCGACGCCGCGGTGAAGGAAAGCCGCGAGCGCGTCTTCTCCGCCCTCAAAAACAGCGGGTTTACGCCACCCTACGGCCGAACCACCGTCAACCTGTCGCCCGCCGATCTGCGCAAGGAGGGCACGGCCTTTGATTTGCCCATCGCGGTGGCCATCATCGCCGCCAGCAAGCAGATGCGCGCCGTGGGGCTGGAAAATGTGCTGCTCATCGGCGAACTGGCGCTGGATGGCCGCCTGGCCCCGGTGCACGGCGCGCTGTCCATGGTGATTGCCGCGCGGGAGCGGGGCTACACGCAGGTGATTTTGCCCCACCAGAATGCCCGCGAGGTCGAGGCCGTGGAGGGCATGGAGGTATACCCCGCCCGCTCGCTGTATGAAGCGGTGATGCATTTAAGCGGCCAGGCGCCTTTGGCCGCCCAGGCGCAAAAAAGCTATCAGGAGTGCCTGGGGGAACAGCATATCGCGACCGACCTGGCGCAGGTGCGCGGCCAGCATACGGCCCGCCGCGCGCTGGAGGTGGCGGCGGCCGGTGGGCACAATTTGTTGATGGTGGGGGTACCCGGCTCAGGCAAGACCATGCTGGCCCGGTGCCTGCCCGGCATATTGCCCCAGATGACGCGGGAGGAGGCCTTTGAAACCACCCGCATCTACAGCGTGTCCGGCCTGCTGCCGGCGGGCGCCGGGTTGATGACCGAGCGGCCCTTCCGCACGCCGCATCACTCGGCTTCTACCCCTGCGCTGGTGGGCGGCGGGGCCACAGCCAGGCCGGGCGAGGTATCGCTGGCCCACAATGGCGTGCTGTTTTTAGATGAGATGCCCGAGTATGCCCGCGCCGTGCTGGAGGCGCTGCGCCAGCCGATTGAGGATGGCGTGGTCACGGTATCCCGCGTGCGGGCGCACATGCAGTATCTGTCCCGCTGCATGCTGGTGGCCAGCATGAACCCTTGTCCCTGCGGCTACTACGGCAGCCGGGTCAAGCCCTGCCGCTGCGGCAGCCATGAGATACGCAAGTACCTGGACCGCATCTCCGGCCCCCTGCTGGACCGCATTGACCTGCAGGTGGAGGTGGATGCCGTGCCGGTGGAGGAGATCAGCGCCAAAGCCCCGGCGGAGGACAGCCTGACGGTGCGCGCCCGGGTGGTCGCCGCCCGGCAGCGGCAGCTGCAGCGCTATAAGGGCCTTTCTATCCGCACCAACGCGCAGATGGACGGCAAGCACATAGAGGAGCTGGCGCAGGTCAGCCCGGAGGCGCTGGCCCTGCTGCACCGGGTGATGGAGCAGATGCGCTTCAGCATGCGCGCCTATGGCCGGCTGATCAAGGTGGCCCGCACCATCGCCGACCTGGGCGGCGAGGAGCGCGTGGAGGTACCCGCCATGGCCGAGGCCATTCAGTACCGGCGTATGGACGCCAAGTATTGGGGGGATCAGCATGCCTGATATGCGGGAGCACCTGTGCCGCGTCTGGCTGTCCCTGGGTGAAGGGGTCAGCCTGAAGGCGCGTGCGCTGATACAGGCGGCCTTTGGCAGCTATCAGGCTGCCTTTGACCGCTTTCCCCATGGCTTTGCGGAGCTGGTCAGCGCCAAAACGGTGGAGGAGTTGGGGCGCCTCAAGGCTGCCGGGCTGGACAGGCTGGCCCTGCGGCTGGAGGAATTAGGCATCCAAACAGCCTTTCTGGGCGACGAGGCCGAATACCCCGGCATGCTCAGCCATATCCCCGATCCGCCCGATGTGCTGTTCTACCGGGGCAGGCTGTCCGGCGGGGAGGAGCGCGCGGTCGCCATCGTGGGCTCCCGGCGGGAGACGCGCTATGGCCGCAACCAGGCCTACCGCATCGCGCTGGAGCTGGCGCAGCATGGGGTGACGGTAATCTCCGGCCTGGCGCGCGGCATTGATACAGCGGCCCACCGCGGCGCGCTGGACGGCAAAGGCCCCACCATTGCCGTGCTGGGCAGCGGGCTGAGCCGCATCTACCCGGAGGAAAACAAGCAGTTAGCAGAAGAAATCGTTGCCTCCGGCGGGGCCGTGGTGACCGAGCTGTCGCCCAACACCGAGCCGCTGGCCTATCACTTCCCCATGCGCAACCGCATTGTGTCCGGCCTGTCCCAGGCCGTGCTGCTGGTAGAGGCCAGGGAAAAATCCGGTACGCTGATTACCGTGGGACACGCGCTGGACCAGGGGCGGGAGGTGTTCGCCCTGCCCGGTGAGGTGGATGCCCCGGGCAGCGTGATTCCCCACCGGGTCATCCGCACTGGCGGCCGCCTGTGCACCTGTGCCGGGGACATTCTGGAGGATATGGGCTGGGCTGAGGCTCCGCCCACTCCACCGGAGCAGACGCGCCTGCCCCTGCCCGACCTGCCGCCCGCGCAGCAGGCCATCTTCCGTGCCCTGCAGGATGAGGAAAAGGGGTTTGATGAGCTGATTGCCCTGACGGAATTGAGCACGGCGGAGCTGAACACGGCGCTGACCATGCTGGAGCTGGATGGCCTGATTGAGCCGCTGCCCGGCCGCCAGTTCAAGCTGCGCAGACGGCCGTTATAAAAAGCAAGGATTTGACAACCGCCTGATGGCGGGGCTATGATGCCAACTGCGCTCGATATCATAAAGAGCAAAAACATACTGGAGGAAGCTGAGTGTCCCAAGCACGAAAACTGGTGATCGTCGAATCGCCCGCCAAGGCGCACGCGATTGAGAAATTTCTGGGCCGCACCTACAAGGTGGAGGCCTCCCAGGGCCATGTACGCGATCTGCCCAAGTCCCGCATCGGGATTGATCCGGACCAGGCCTTTCAGATGGATTATATTACCATCCACGGCAAGGGAGACATCCTGGCCAAGCTGCGCAAGCAGGTAAAGACGGCCAAGGATGTCTACCTGGCGACTGACCCGGACCGCGAGGGGGAGGCCATCTCCTGGCATCTTGCCCAGGCGCTCAAGCTCGACCCGGAGCAGGTGAAGCGCGTGGAGTTCCACGAGATCACCAAGAAGGCCGTGCAAAACGCGGTGAAGAACCCGCGCCGCATCGACATGGACCTGGTGGATGCCCAGCAGGCACGCCGGGCGCTGGACCGCCTGGTGGGCTATAAGATCAGCCCGCTGCTGTGGGCCAAGGTGCGCAAGGGCCTGTCGGCCGGCCGGGTGCAAAGCGTGGCCACGCGCATGATTGTGGAGCGCGAGCAGGAGATCGACGCCTTCGTGCCCGAGGAGTACTGGGACATCTACGCCGATATCGCCGTCAAGTGCCTAGACGGCAAAAGCGTGCCGCTGCGCGCCAAGCTATCGCAGCTCAAGGGCCGCAAGGCTAAGATTGCTGACAAGGCTGCCGCGCAGAAGGCCGAGCAGGCCATCCGCAAGGCCAAGCTCAGCGTGCTCAATGTCAAGACAAAGGAGCGGCTCAAGAGCCCGCCGGCGCCCTTCACCACCTCCACCCTCCAGCAGGAGGCGTCCCGCAAGCTCAACTACACCCTTGCGCGCTCCATGCAGATCGCTCAGGGGCTGTACGAGGGCATTGACCTGGGCAAGGCGGGCATCCAGGGCCTGATCACCTACATGCGTACCGACTCGGTGCGCGTGGGGGATGATGCGCTGGCCGCCGTGCGCGAGGCCATTGCGCAAGGGTATGGCGCTGAATCGCTCCCCAACAAGCCGCGCACCTACAAGGGGCGCAGCGGGGCACAGGACGCCCATGAGGCCATCCGCCCCACCGATCCCGCGCGCACGCCCGACAGCATCAAGAGCTTCCTCAGCCGCGAGCAGTACGCGCTGTATAAGTTGATTTACACCCGCTTTCTGGCCAGCCAGATGGCCGACGCCCGCTACAACACCCTGACGCTGGAGATCGGCGAGGACGGCCTGGTGCTACGCTACTATGGCGAGCACAAGGTGTTTGCCGGCTTTACCGCTATCTATGAGGAAGGCAGCGACGAGGCCAGCGAGAAGGTGGATACCAAGATGCCCGCCTGCGAGGCCGGCAGCCCGGCCACACTGAAGGAAGTGGATGCCGAGCAGCGCTTTACCCAGCCGCCCACCCGTTATACGGAGGCATCGCTGGTCAAGGCGCTGGAGGAGCTGGGCATCGGCCGCCCCTCCACCTACGCGCCCACGGTGTCCACCATTGTGGCCCGCGGCTACGTGTCGCGCGAGAAAAAACGCCTTTACCCCACCGAGCTGGGGCGCATGGTGACCGGCCTGATGATTGACTACTTCAACAATGTGGTGACAACAGATTTCACCGCACGCATGGAAAACGAACTGGACCGCGTGGAGGCGGGGGAAAAGGGCTGGAAGAGCGTGCTGGAGGAGTTCTACCCGGACTTTGAAAAGATGCTGCAGCGCGCCGAGCAGGACATCGAAAAAATTGTCATCGAGGATGAGAAGAGCGATGTGATCTGCGACCAGTGCGGGGCCACCATGGTGTATAAAAATGGCCGGTACGGACGGTTCCTGGCCTGCCCCAACTTTCCCGAGTGCCGCAATACCCAGCCCATTCTGGTCTATATCGGCGTCAAGTGCCCGGACTGCGGGGGCGAGCTGCTGGAGAAGACCAGCCGCAAAAACCGCAAGTTCTACGGCTGTGAGAAGTACCCGGAGTGCCAGTTCGTCTCCTGGGAGAAGCCGGTGGAAAAGCGCTGCCCCGAGTGCGGCAGCTATATGACCATCAAGCGCCGCAAGAACGATGCACTGCTGCTGTGCGCTAACGAAACCTGCCGCCACCGCGAGCCGTATGAGCTGCCCCAGGAGGAGGACGATGACGAATAAGCCGCAGGCCACCGTCATCGGCGCCGGGCTGGCGGGCTGCGAGGCTGCCTGGCAGCTGCTCAGGCGCGGTGTGGCGGTCACGCTGCATGACATGAAGCCCGGCAAAATGAGCCCGGCGCATGCGTCAGACCTGTTTGCAGAGCTGGTGTGCTCCAACTCCCTGCGGTCCGACCGCCTGCAAAATGCCGTCGGCCTGCTCAAGGAGGAGATGCGCCGGCTGGATTCGCTGATCATCCGCGCGGCCGACCGGGCGCGTGTGCCTGCCGGCGGCGCGCTGGCCGTGGATCGGGATCAGTTTTCGGGCTATATCACTACCCAGCTCAAGGCGCACCCCCTACTCACCTTTGTGGAGGGGGAAGTGACGGACTTCCCGGCGCAGGATGCCATTATCGCCACCGGGCCGCTGACATCCGATGCCTTCAGCGAGGCCATCGCCGGGCTGCCCCAGGGCGGTATGCTGCACTTCTATGATGCGGCGGCGCCCATCGTCACGCGCGAATCCATCAACATGGACAGGGCCTTCAAGGCCTCCCGCTATGGGCGGGGCGATGATGACTATATCAACTGCCCCATGAACGAGGAGGAGTACCGTGCTTTTTACGAAGCGCTGCTGACAGCAAAGACCGCCCCCATTCACGGCTTTGAAGAAAGCCGCGTGTTTGAGGGCTGCATGCCGGTGGAGTCATTGGCGCGCCGGGGCGAGATGGCGCTGGCCTTTGGCCCCCTCAAGCCCGTGGGACTGATTGACCCGCATACCGGGCGCAGGCCCTACGCTGTGCTGCAACTCAGGCGGGACGATGCATCGGACAGCATGTACAACCTGGTCGGCTTTCAGACCCGGCTGCTGTTCCCTGAGCAGAAGCGCGTGTTTGGCATGATCCCCGGGCTGGAGCAGGCCGAGTTTGCACGCTACGGCGTGATGCACCGCAACACCTTTTTAAACAGCCCGGGCTTTCTGGACAATCAATACATGATGAAGGACAGCCAGGGGGTATACTTCGCCGGGCAGATGACCGGGGTGGAGGGGTATGTGGAGAGCGCTGCCTCCGGCCTGCATGCCGGGCTGAGCTTGGCGCACCGCCTGTTGGGTAAGGCACCGGTCAATTTCCCGTCAGCGACCGCCATGGGCGCACTTTCGCGCTATGTATCCACGCCCAACCGCAACTATCAGCCCATGCACATCAGCTTTGGCCTGATCGACCCGCTGCCCGAGCGCGTGCGCGGCAAGGAGCAGCGCTACCTCAAGGTGGCTGAGCACGCGCTCACTTTAATTGACGAAATCGCCAACATCAACCAATAACCGACAGGAGGATCGCCTATGGAGCTCAGAGGCACCACCATCTGCGCCGTGCGGCGCGACGGCCACGTGGCCATCGCCGGCGACGGGCAGGTTACACTGGGGCAGAACACCATCTTCAAAAGCACCGCGCGCAAGGTGCGCCGCATCTATCAGGATCAGGTGGCGGTGGGGTTTGCGGGCTCGGTGGCCGATGCGTTTACCCTGACCGACCGCTTTGAGGAAAAGCTGACCCAGTTTGGCGGCAACCTGGAGCGCGCCGCTGTGGAGCTGGCACAGGACTGGCGCAGCGACAAGGTGCTGCGCAAGCTGGAGGCCATGCTGATTGCCGCCGATAAGGACAACCTGCTCATCATCTCGGGCACGGGTGAGGTGATTACGCCCGATGACGGCGTGTGCGCCATCGGCTCCGGCGGCAACTACGCCCTGGCTGCGGCCCGTGCCCTGGTATACAACACGGAGCTGTCTGCCCGCGAGATTGCCGAAAAGGCGCTGCACATCGCAGCCTCCATCTGCGTGTTTACCAACGACAACATCCACGTGGAGGAGCTATGAGCAGAGAACTGACGCCCCGCGAGGTGGTGCGCGAGCTGGACCGCTACATCGTCGGCCAAGAGGAGGCCAAGCGCATGGTAGCCATCGCGCTGCGCAACCGCTACCGCCGCTCTTTGGTATCCGATGAGATGCGCGAAGAGATTTACCCCAAGAACATCCTGATGGTCGGCCCCACCGGCGTGGGCAAGACGGAGATCGCCCGCCGCCTGGCCAAGCTGGTCAATGCCCCCTTTGTCAAGGTGGAGGCCACCAAGTTTACCGAGGTGGGCTATGTGGGGCGCGATGTGGAGGGCATCATCCGCGATCTGGTGGAGAATGCCATCCGCATGGTGCGGGAGGAGCATGAGGCACGCGTCAAAACCCGTGCCGAGGTGATGGCCGAGGACAGGCTGGTCAGCCTGCTGGCCGACCCGCCCAAGAAGCCGGTGCAAAACCCCATCGATGTGCTGCTGGGCAACCGCAACAAGGCGCCCGAACCCAGCGAGGAGGAGCGCCAGCGCCTGTCCGGCCGGCGGTCAGACATTTTGCAGCAGCTGCGCAGCGGCGAGCTGGAGAACCAGGAGATACAGGTCGAGGTGGAGGAGGCTGCCCCTCAGCTGGAAGTGGGCGGCAGCGCCATCAACATTGGTGACATGATGGGCGGCATGCTGCCCAAGCGCACCAAGCTGCGCCACGTCAAGGTAAAGGAAGCCCGCAAGATTTTGCTGCACGAGGAAGCCCAGAAGCTGATTGACGAGGACGCCGTCAAGGAAGAGGCCGTCCGCCGAGCCGAGCAGCAGGGGATCGTGTTTATTGATGAGATTGACAAGATCGCCGGGCGCTCCACCGGCCAGGGGCCGGATGTTTCGCGCGAGGGCGTGCAGCGGGATATTTTGCCCATCGTCGAGGGAAGCACCGTCAACACCAAGCATGGCGCCGTGCGCACCGACTTTATGCTGTTCATCGCGGCGGGCGCTTTCCATGTGGCCAAGATCAGCGATTTGATCCCCGAGCTGCAGGGCCGCTTCCCTGTGCATGTCACGCTCAAATCCCTCACCCGGGAAGACTTTATCCGCATCCTCACCCAGCCGGACAACGCGCTCACGCGCCAGTATGCCGCGCTGCTGGAGGTGGACAAGGTGCGCCTGCACTTTGATGAGGGCGCGTTGGAAGAGATTGCCGACGCGGCCTGCAGCGCCAACGCCATGGGCGAAAACATCGGCGCGCGCCGCCTGCACGGTGTGTTTGAAGAGCTGCTGGAGGATATCTCCTTCAACGCCGGCGGCGACGAAATGCCCGAGGTGGACCTCAACATCACGGCCGAATACGTGCGCGCCCATGTGGCCGCCGCCAAGAAGGCAGACCTGAAAAAATACATTCTGTAACGCGCTGACGCATCAGGCGCCTGTTCACTTTGGCGGCAGGCGCCTTTTGCGTGCTTGCGGCGCTTTGGCGCGGCATGTATAATGGATCGTGGCGTTGTATCGCCAAAGGAGTGCCAAGATGTTAGAAATGTTAAAAAAGGCGTTTGGCCTGGGCCCGGAAGCTCAGCTCAAGCCTTTGAGAAAAATCGCCGATGCCGTGGAGGCCCTGGAGCCGGAGTATCAAAAGCTGTCGGATGAGCAGCTGTCGCAAAAGACACAGGAGTTTCGTCAGCGCCACCAAAATGGGGAGACGCTGGATGAGTTGCTGCCCGAGGCCTTTGCCGCGGTGCGCGAAGCCGCATGGCGCACGCTGGGCATGCGGCCCTTCTACGTGCAGCTGATCGGCGGCATTGTGCTGCACCAGGGGCGCATCGCCGAGATGAAGACCGGTGAAGGCAAGACGCTGACCGCCTGCCTGCCCGCCTACCTCAACGCGCTCAGCGGCAAGGGCGTGCACATCGTCACCGTCAACGACTACCTGGCCAAATTCCAGGGCGAGGACATGGGCAAGCTGTTCCGCTTTATGGGCATGTCGGTGGGCATCATCGTGCACGACCTGACTGGCGAGGAGCGACGCGAGGCCTATCGGTGCGACATCACCTACGGCACCAACAACGAGATGGGCTTTGACTACCTGCGCGACAACATGGTCATCTACCAGCGGGACATGGTGCAGCGCGGCCACAACTACGCCATCGTGGACGAGGTGGACTCCATCTTGATCGACGAGGCGCGCACGCCGCTGATCATCTCCGGCCAGGGCGATAAGCCGACCGACATGTACGAAAAGGCCGACCGCTTTGTCGCTCGCCTCAAAAATGAGGCAGACTACACCGTGGAGGAAAAGGAAAAGAGTGTCGTCTTCACCGAGGAGGGCGCAGCCAAAGCCGAGAGCGCCTTTGGCGTGGAAAACCTCAACGACCTTGAAAACAACGAACTGAACCACTACCTCATCCAGGCGCTCAAGGCCAATGTGATGATGAAGCGGGACATTGACTATGTGGTGCAAAACGGCGAAGTGGTCATCGTGGACGAGTTCACGGGCCGCCTGATGGTGGGCCGCCGGTACTCCGACGGCCTGCACCAGGCCATTGAGGCCAAGGAGCGCGTCAAGGTGGAGCGGGAGAGCAAAACCTTGGCCACCATTACGTTTCAGAACTACTTTCGCATGTACAACAAGCTGTCCGGCATGACGGGCACGGCCAAGACGGAGGAAGAGGAGTTTCAGGGCATCTACAGCCTGGACGTGGTGCAGGTGCCGACCAATATGCCCATGATCCGCGATGACTTAAACGATGTGGTCTACCGCGGCAAGAAGGGCAAGTACGACGCTGTGGTAGAGGAAATCATCCGCCGGCATGCCACCGGGCAGCCCCTGTTGGTGGGCACCATCTCGGTGGAAATATCGGAGATGCTCAGCCGCATGCTGCAATTGCGCGGCATCCCCCATGAGGTGCTCAACGCCAAGCACCACGCGCGGGAGGCCAGCATCGTGGCCCAGGCAGGCCACTTTGGCGCGGTCACCATCGCCACCAACATGGCCGGCCGGGGCACGGATATCCTGCTGGGCGGCAACCCGGACTTTCTGGCCCGCCGGGCGATGCGGCAGGAGGAGTATGCCGAGGAGATGATCGAGGAGGCTACCGGCCGCAACGACAATGTGGATGAGGAGGTGCTGGCCGCGCGTCGGCGCTTTGATGAGCTGCGGGCGCAGTTCAGGCAGACCACCGACAAGGAGCACGAAGAGGTTGTGCGGGTGGGCGGCCTGCATATCATCGGCACCGAGCGGCATGAGAGCCGGCGTATTGACAACCAGCTGCGCGGCCGCTCCGGCCGGCAGGGTGACCCGGGCTCCTCCCAGTTCTTCATCTCACTGGAGGACGACCTGATGCGCCTGTTTGGCGGCGAGCGCATTCAGCCGATGATTGCCCGATTGGGCATGGAGGAGAATGTGCCGCTGGAGGCCGGCCTGCTCACCAAGCAGATTGAGAACGCGCAAAAGCGCATTGAAAGCCGCAACTACGAGATCCGCAAATCCGTGCTGCGCTACGACGATGTGATGAACCAGCAGCGCGAGCTGATCTATACCCAGCGCCGCCAGGTGCTGGAGGGCGAGGACATGCGTGCCGCCATCCAGGGCATGGTGGACAAGCTGATTGAGGAAGCAGTCGAACGCTTTTGCGCCGGGGACAACAAGGACTGGGACATCGAAGGCCTGGCCGAATACCTAGAGCGGCTGAGCATCCCGGCAGGCACCTTCAAGGCAAACCGCGAGGCCATGAGCGGCTTTGACCGCCCGGGGCTGACCGAGTTCCTCAAGAAGACCGCCGCAAGTTTCTACCAGCAGCGGGAGGAGATGATTGCCTCCCACGGCATCGACATGCGCGAGCTGGAGCGCAACCTGCTGCTGCGCAGCGTGGACGTGCGCTGGATGGACCACATCGACGCCATGGATCAGCTGCGCGATGGCATTGGCCTGCGCGCCTATGCACAGCGCGACCCCGTCAACGAGTACAAGATGGAAAGCTACGACATGTTTGACGAGATGGTCCGCCTGCTGCAGGAGGATACGGTGCGCGCGCTGTATCAGCTGCGCATTGAAAAGGCGCCCGAGCGCCGCGAGGTGGCCAAGCCCACCCGGATGATGGGGGCAGGCGATGCCGCGCCCCAGCAAAATCAACCTGCTGCCCGCCCGCTGCGCAAGGGCGAAAAGGTAGGCCGCAACAGCCCCTGCCCCTGCGGCAGCGGCAAGAAGTACAAGAACTGCCACGGCAGAAATGCCGCGGACGCGGACTGATGGATAGACGGAGACAGTATGATCGTTGAACTGGAACAATACCGCACACACCTGGACAGCCTGCGCGCGCGCCTGAATGAGGTGCGCGACGGCCTGCACATCAATCAGCTGGAGCGGGAGCTGACCGAGCTGCGCGAGGAGATGAACGCCCCCGGCTTCTGGGACGACCTGGACCGTTCCCGCGTGGTCAACCAGCGCATTGCGGCCATTGAGGCCAAGATCAATCACTTCACCAGCCTGGTCAACCTGTGTGATGACGCCGACACCATGATGGAGCTGGCCCAGGACGAATCGGACCAGGACATGGCGGATGAGGCTGGCAAGACGCTGGAACGCCTCGACCAACAGGTGGAGCTGCTGGCGCTAGAAACGTTGATGCGCGGCGACTATGACCACTGCAACGCCATTCTGTCCCTGCACGCAGGGGCCGGCGGCACCGAAGCCCAGGACTGGACGCAGATGCTGTACCGCATGTACACGCGCTACTGTGAGCGGGCGGGCTTTAAGGTGACGCTGCTGGATTACCTGGACGGCGACGAGGCGGGCACCAAATCCGCCGCCTGGGAGGTGGAGGGCGACAATGCCTATGGTTTCCTGCGGGGTGAGAAGGGCGTGCATCGCCTGGTGCGCATCAGCCCGTTTGACTCAAACGCAAGGCGGCATACCTCCTTCGCGTCGCTGGATGTGTCGCCCGTCATTGAGGAGGATGGCGACATCGAAATCAACATGGAAGAAGTGCGCGTGGACACCTATCGCTCCACCGGCGCGGGCGGCCAGCACGTCAACAAGACGGACTCGGCCGTGCGCATGACGCATATACCCTCGGGCATCGTGGTCTCCTGCCAAAATGAGCGCAGCCAGGTGCAAAACAGGGAGATGTGCATGCGCATGCTGCGCGCCCGTCTGATTGAGCTGCGCGAGCGCGAAAAGGAAGAGCAGATGGCGGACATCAAGGGCGAGATGAAAAAGATTGAGTGGGGCAGCCAGATCCGCTCCTATGTATTCCAGCCATACACCATGGTGAAAGATCACCGCACTGGGTATGAAGCCGGCAACATCGATGACGTGATGGACGGCAACCTGGATGGCTTTATCACCGCCTACCTCAAGATGCAGTGATGCGGACAACGGCAGGGGCACTGCGCGTCGGCCTGACGCTGGTGCTGATATTGTGTCTGGTGGCCTATTTTGCGCATGCGCTGGCCAGCCTGGCAACGGACGGCCGCCGCATGGCGGATAAGATGACGGCACATGCCGATACCACGCTGTCTGGCGTGGACGCGGCGGAGTATCCTGCGCTGGCAGCCGCCCTGACCGGCTACCTGAGGGGCAATTTGCCCACGCCGCAGGTGGTCGTGAGCCGTGCGGGCATACAGTCGCCCGCCTATGCAGAGCAGGAAATGCAGCACCTGGAGGATATCCGGGGGCTGGTACACTTGGCCGGTATCATCCGCTACGCGGCGTTGGGTGCCGTGGCGGTGAGCCTGGTCATTTTTTTGCTGCTGCGTAGCAGGCAACCGGCCTTGCTGGCGCAGATACGCCCGCAATGGGCGCTGATGGCGGCAAGCCTGATCTTCTTTGGGCTGATTGTAGCTGTGTTGCTGTGGGGCGTTATCAATTTTGAGGGCATGTTTCATGCGTTTCACCGGGTGCTGTTCCGCAATGACCTGTGGCTGCTGGACCCGCAGAAGGACCTGCTGCTGCAGTTGATGCCGCTGCCCTTCTTTGTGTCCTACGGCTGGGACCTTTTGAAGCAGATGGCTCCTGTGCTGCTGATCTTGCCGTTGGCGGCCTTTGGCCTGCGCGGCGCCGGAAAGGAGCAGCAGGCTTGAGCTACCATCAACGCATGCAGGAGAAGGTTGCTATTTTAGGGGCGCGCAGCAATCTTCGCATCCTGGCGCTGGAGACCTCCTGCGATGAGACGGCAGCCGCTGTAGTAGAGGATGGCCGCCGGGTGCTGTCTAACGTAGTCTATTCACAGATCGACCTGCATACGCTGTATGGCGGCGTGGTGCCGGAGATCGCCAGCCGCGCCCATGTGGAGAAGGTTGGCCCTGTGGCGCAGCTTGCGCTTTCTGAGGCCGGGCTTGACATGGAGGCGTTGGACGCTGTGGCCGTGACCGCCGGGCCGGGGCTGGTGGGCGCGCTGCTGGTAGGCGTCAGCTATGCCAAGGGTCTGGCCTTCGCGCTGGATAAGCCCCTGATTGCTGTCAACCACATCGAGGGGCATATCTGTGCCAACTACCTCACCTGGCCCGAGCTGGAGCCGCCCTTTTTGTGCCTGGTGGTTTCCGGTGGGCATAGCCACCTGATGCGCGTGGAGGTGGACGGCCGCTATCGCCTGATCGGCTGCACACAGGATGATGCCGCGGGCGAAGCCTTTGACAAGGCGGCCCGCGTGCTGGGCCTGGCGTACCCCGGCGGCCCGCGTCTGGATGCCCTGGCAGAGGAGGGGGACGCGGCGCGGTTTGCACTGCCCACACCCCACACCCAGGGACGGTATGACTATAGCTTTTCCGGCCTGAAGACGGCCTTTATCAATCTGACCCACCAGATGAAGCAGAAGGGGCAGGAGCTGCCTGCGGCAGACCTTGCCGCCTCCTTTCGCCGTGCGGTGGTGGATCAGCTGGTGGACAGGGCCATGCTGGCCGCGGCCGAGCTGGGCGAGACCAGGCTGGCGCTGGCGGGTGGTGTGGCGGCCAACAGGCTGCTGCGCAGGCAGCTGCAAGCCGCCTGCGACCAGCGGGGGATGGCCCTGTATTTGCCTGAATTAAAGTACTGCGGCGACAATGCCGCCATGATCGGCGCTGCGGCTTTTTTGCGCCTGAAACATGGCCATGTGGCTGACATGGCGCTCAACGCCAACCCGGCGCTTCGCTTGGTATAATACCTGCCTTATTTGGCTCGCTTGAGTGTGATGCGGTGGATCTGTGCGGGCGCGCCCAAGCGCACCGGCAGCAAAGAGGTGCCCACGCCGTTGGAGACAAAGATGCGCTTGCCCTCCTCCTTTAGCCAGCCGGAGCGATATCGGTCGCCATAGCGGCTGGAGGAGTGCAGCGTGCGCCCAAACAAAGTCACCTGCCCGCCGTGGGTGTGGCCGGTGAGCACCAAATCAAAGTCAAAGTGCTTCTGCTGAAAGGCAACCGGCAGGATATCGGGCGAATGGGGGGCATACAACACAAAATTGCTGTCTTTGGCCTGGGAAAACAGCGGCGCGAAATCCGGGTCACCCTCACGGATGTCATCGGTGGCGCAGATGCACAGGCTGGCGTCATCCTTTTGTATGATCCTCGCGTCATTAAGCAGGGGATCGGCCCCCCAATCCTTCATGCGCGACAGCAGCTTTTCAAAGGCATCATTGCTGCCGATGCGGTCATGGTTGCCGATGGCGGCGATGACGCCATAGGGTGCCTGAAGCGCGGGCATCACATGAAACAGCTCGATGGCCGTGGCCGTATCCTCGCCATAGTCGCCGCCAAGCAATATCAGGTCGGCCTGCATGGCGTTCAGCCGTTGGGCCAGGTCCTCCGCCCGGTCGCGCTTGAGAAACGGGCCGTAATGGATGTCCGATGCGAAGGCGATGACAAAGCCATCAAACGCGGGCGGCAAATGGGGGAAGGCCGCTTCCTCGTGCGTAACGCTCAACTGGCTGGATAACCAGAAGGGGAATAACAGCTTATAGCGTGTGGGGATGCGCCCGGTAAAGCGCAACAGCTTTCTGATGATGTGACCACGCTTGCCCATAGCAACCCCTCCTTGCAAAATCGTCAACTCTCAGCGTAGTGAGCGGATGAGGTTTTGTCAAGGCGCCTATAGCACCAAAGCAACCTTGATTCAGGCGTTTACATTTCGACTTTGATATGATAAGATAATTGATGTGGCTAACGAACCGCTTGCTCGGGATGTCGATTCTCACCGTCACCCTGTGTTTGCGGCGATTGAAGAGCGGGCCGCCACGCCCCGCAAGGAGGAAGACCCATGGACAAGCAAAAGAAGACCCAGATCATCGAGACCTTCGCCCGTCATGAGGGCGACACCGGTTCGCCCGAGGTGCAGGTTGCCCTGCTGACCGAGCGCATCAATCACCTCAACGAGCACCTGAAGCTCAACAAGAAGGACCACCACAGCCGCCGCGGGCTGCTGCTGATGGTCGGACAGCGCCGCGGGCTGCTGGACTACCTGATGCGCACCGACATCGAGCGCTACCGCACCCTGATCGGCGAGCTCAACCTGCGCAAGTAAGAGAATATAAGGGTCGGGACCTCGACAGGCTCCCGGCCCTTTTATACTGATTCACATCAGTGCAATGGCGCACCCGCGGGGGAGCGGGCAGCGCGAAAGAAGAAGGAGTTAGAAAGAAAGCATGGAACCAAGAAAGTACACAATGGATTTTGCCGGCAGGCCGCTGAGCTTTGAGTTTGGCCGTTATGCCGAGCAGGCTGCCGGCTCCACCCTCGTGCGCTACGGCGATACGGCGGTGCTGGTCAGCGTGACCTACTCAGAAAAACCGCGCGAAGGGCAGGATTTCTTCCCGCTGAGCGTAGACTTTGAAGAAAAGATGTATTCTGCCGGCAAGATTCCCGGCGGCTTTATCAAGCGCGAGACCCGGCCCACCGAAAAGGCCACGCTGACCGCGCGCCTCATCGACCGCCCCATCCGCCCGCTGTTTGACAAGGGCATGCGCAACGACGTGCAGGTGGTTGCTACCGTGCTGTCTGTGGATGTAAACAACCCGCCGGATATCCCGGCGATGCTGGGCTCGTCCGTAGCGCTGTGCGTGAGTGACATCCCGTGGGGCGGCCCCACCGGTTCGGTGACCGTGGGCCGTATCGACGGCAAGATGATCCTCAACCCCAATGAGCAGGAGTGCGCGGTGAGCGACCTGCACCTGACGGTATCCGGCACCAAGGATGCCATCATGATGGTGGAGGCCGGTGCCAACGAAGTATCCGAAGAAGTCATGCTGGAAGGCATTCTCTATGCCCACGAGAGCATCAAAGAACTGGTCGCCTTCCAGGAGAAGATTGTGGCCGAGATCGGCAAGCCCAAGCGCAGCTTCCAGCTGTTCCTGACGGGCGACGACATCAAAGCCGCCGTGCGTGACTACGCGATGGACAAGGTGCGCTGGAGCTTTGATACCTCCGTGCGCGAAGAGCGCCAGCAGCGCGAGGATCAGGTGAAGGCCGAGGTGCTGGAGCACTTTGCCCAGCAGTTCCCGGGCCGTGAAGGCGAGATCGGTGACGCCATCTACGCCCTCAACAAGGAAGTCATGCGCCGCAAGATCCTCGATCAGGGCATCCGCCCCGATGGCCGCGGCACCACCGAGGTGCGCCCCATCTGGTGCGAGGTGGGCATTTTGCCCCGCACGCACGGCAGCGCGGTCTTTACCCGTGGGCAGACCCAGGCGCTGACCGTCACCACGCTGGGCTCGCTGCGCGAAGTGCAGATTCTCGATGGCCTGTCCAATGAGGACTCCAAGCGCTACATCCACCACTACAACATGCCGCCCTATGCCACCGGTGAAGCCGGCCGCATGCGCGCCCCCGGCCGCCGCGAAATCGGCCACGGCGCGCTGGCAGAGCGCGCGCTGGAGCCCATGGTGCCCAACGAGACGGACTTTCCCTATGCCCTGCGCCTGGTCAGCGAGGTGTTGAGCTCCAACGGCTCCTCCTCCATGGCCTCGGTGTGCGGCAGCACGCTGTCGCTGATGGATGCCGGCGTGCCCATCAAGGCGCCGGTGGCCGGCGTGGCCATGGGCCTCATCAAGGACGACCAGTCCGACAAGGTGGCCGTGCTGACCGATATCCAGGGCCTGGAAGACTTCCTGGGCGACATGGACTTCAAGGTGGCCGGCACCATGAACGGCATCACCGCCATCCAGATGGACATCAAGATCAAGGGCATTGACGAGGCAGTACTGCGCCAGGCGCTGAGCCAGGCGCTGACGGGCCGCCTGCATATCCTCAAGATCATGCTGGAAACCTTGGCCCAGCCGCGTGAGCAGCTCAGCCGCTATGCCCCCAAAATCATCACCTTCATGATCAACCCCGACAAGATCCGCGAAGTCATTGGGCCCGGCGGCAAGATGATCAACAAGATCATCGCTGACACCGGCGTCAAGATTGACATCGAGGATGACGGCCGGGTAGCCATTGCCACCCCGGATGATGATGCTGCCGCCAAAGCGCGCAAAATCATCGAGGGCATCGCCAAGGATGTGGAGGTGGGCGAGGTCTATCAGGGCCGCGTGGTGCGCGTGATGAGCAGCCTGGGCGCCTTTGTAGAGCTGCTGCCCGGCAAGGACGGCCTGCTGCACATCTCCAAGCTGGCCAACGAGCGCGTGGAAAAGGTAGAGGACGTGCTCAATGTGGGCGACGAGGTGGAGGTCAAGGTGCAGGAGATCGACTCCCAGGGCCGCATCAACCTCATCCGCAACGACATGGTGTATGAGCGCCGCTCCTTCACGCCCCGCCCCGGCGGCGGTGAGCACCGCGGCGGTGGCGGCGGACGCCCCCCGCGCCGTGACGGACGGCCCCATAACGGCTGATAAGCACAGCAACAACATCATTGGGGAACCTGTTTGAATCAGACAGGTTCCCCTTCTGTCAAGGGAGATTTGCATGATTCATACGCATACCCTGTCCAACGGCCTGCGCGTCATCATGGAGCGCATGCCCAGCCTGCGCTCGGTATCCATCGGCGTGTGGGTGAAGGCCGGCTCCATGCTGGAGCTGCCACAGGAGAATGGCCTGTCGCACCTGATGGAACACATGGCCTTCAAGCGCACCCAGACCCGCAGCGCGCGCCAGCTGGCGGAGGAGATGGATGCCATCGGCGGCCATATGAACGCGGCCACCAGCAAGCTTTATACCGTATACTACGCCAAAGTGACCGACACCGACCTTGAAAAGGCCGTCGATCTGCTGGCGGATATCACCTGCCGGCCGCTGATTGACCCGCAGGACCTGGCCAAGGAGAAAAACGTCGTCGCCGAAGAGATCGCCATGGTGGATGACTCGCCGGAGGAAACCGTGTACGACCTGCTCAATGAGGCGCTGTATCAGGGGCAATCGCTGGCGATGCCCATCACCGGCACCAGGGAGCAGATTGCCGCCTACACCCAGGCGGATCTGGCCGCCTTCCGATCCAAGCATTACACCCCGGCCAATGCTGTGATTGCGGTAGCCGGCCACTTCAAGGTGGATACGTTCGTAGCGATGCTGGAGCAACACTTTGGCGGGTGGCATGGCACGACAGAAGCAGACTTTCCGCCAAACCGCGCCAACGCGCAGCCGGTGAGACTGGCGTGCGACAAGCGGTCCGAGCAGACGCACCTTTGCCTTGGCTATGAAGGCATACACCATGAGGACCCGCGCAAATACGCCATGATGGCGCTCAACGCGCTGTTTGGCGGCGGGGTATCCTCCCGGCTGTTTCAGCGGGTGCGCGAAGAAAAGGGGCTGGTGTACAGCATCTACTCCGCGCCGTCCTCCTACCCCGGCTGCGGGGATTTTGCCGTGTATGCCGCGGCGGCGCCGCGCAGCGCTGCCCGTGTGGTGCGTGAGGTGCTGGATGAGGGCGATCGCCTGCTCAAGGAGGGGATCAGCGAGCAGGAGCTTGCCCAGGCCAAGGCGCAGCTGCGCACAGGCTTTGTGCTCAGCCAGGAGAGCGCCTACAGCCGCATGAGCAGCCTGGGCACCCAGGCCCTGTTGCGCAGCAAGGTCACCCTGCCGGCGCAGACGCTGCGCGGCATCGACCGCGTAACCACCAAGGCCGTCATGGCGCTGGCGGAGCAGCTGTTTCGCCAACAACCCAGCATGGCGGTGGTGGGGCGAAATGCGGACAGGCTTATCTCTGAAAAGCTGCGCTAACTTGCGTGCCGGCACCCGATGCGCTAAAATATGCAGGGGAAAGGAGGTTTGCCGACCATGAAGAAGATTGCCTGGGTATTATGTGTTGTTCTGCTGCTGACGGGCTGGCTGACCGCCCTTGCCCAGCAGGCCGACATTGTAATTGAGGATGTCACGCAGCGGCAGGGCGAATCATTTGTCAGCTACCCGCAGCTCAGCGGCATGCCCAACACCTTTGTGCAGGACAGCATCAACCGGGCCATTGTCGCCGATGGCGGCATACCGGGGTATCTGGCTGCTTTGCCCACGATGACCGACCCTGCTGCCACCGGGCTGACGGTTCAATCCCATGCCCAGGTGCTGCCCACCTCCACAGGGGGATTGCTGGCGGTGCGCCTGGACGCGCAGGGCCGCATCGGCCCCGGGCGCCCCGGGCATGCGGTAGTGCCCCTGATGTACAGCCTGACCACAGGCCAGCGGGTGACGGCGGCAGACCTGTTTGCGGACCCGGCAATGGCCGCCGTGGAGCTGGAGGCGATGATTGCCCGCGATATCGAGCCCGATGTGAGCGCCTACCTGTCAGCGGACGCGCTGTACCCGCTGCCGATGGACCGTCTGCTGGCGGACGAGACAGGCATCACCTTTTACTATGACCAGGCGCAGTACACCACGCTGTCCGGGCGCAGCGGCGCGGTGCACTTTCTGTACCATGAATTGCGTCCTCTGCTCAGGATGGGGGAGGGATCCCTGCTTGGCGATATTCTGCAGTCCATGCCCCGGGCGCCCTCGGCAGAGGCGGCCGAGGCCATTGGGCGTGCTGTGCATGCGGGCAGGTTGCCCGGCCTGATGGTTGCGCTGGGGGACAGCCTGGAGGAAGCTCTGGCAGCGCATCCCCTGCTGATGGATCCGGAGGCATTCCCTGCGGGCGAGAAGTATCAGCCGGAGGACGCGCACTGGCGCGGCTCGGCGCTGATCGCGTCAGATGGGCGGGTAACGGGCATTTTGAGCCACCGGATGAATCTGTATGGCCTGATCACAGGCGAGGCAACGCAATCTTTGGTAGAGCAGGCGCTTGGACAGCCCACGGCCAGCTTGCCGCTGGATGAACAGGCGGCTGTCAGCTACAACATGATCCCCGGAAAACTCGACAGATATGATATGCAGGGCCGCATATTGAGCTTCAACTATGACAGCAGCGGGCCCCTGCAAACCATCTGGCTGTCAGTAGCAGATTAGCATTTGATAAAGGATAGATACGTTGGCTTCAGCATCTAAAGGAACCGGTAAAAATATCCGCTCCACCGACCGGGGCGGCGTTGTCTCCCTGATGGCGGGCATCCTGTGCCTGGCATTGGGCTTTGGCATGCAGATCGGGATTACCCTGCAGGCGTCCAGCCGCACGGTGGTGGCGCTGAAGGAAATGGCGATGGGGCTGGGGGGCGTGCTGTACCCGGCGGTGCCGCTGTTTTGCTTCTGGCTGGGGTGGCTGCTGTGCGTATCAGCCCGGCATTACATTTCTTTCCGGGCATTTACAATAAGCTTCGTCGCATTCCTGGCGCTGCTGGCGCTGCTGACCATGCTGACCACGGTGGCCGGCTTTGGCACGCTGATGCAGTATATCCACAACATGAACCTCAACATCCTCAAGGTGGCTGAGCCGGACACCTGGGGTGAATACATGGCCCGCGCCTACCAGCGCTATGGCAATCAGCTTAACCCGCTGCCGGGCGGAGGCGTGCTGGGCATGCTGGTGGCGTTTCCGGTATGGCGCGTGCTGGGCCAGGTGGGTGGCGTCATTTTTCTGGTGGTGGCGCTGATTGCGCTGTTCTTTGCCTTGCTGCGCATCAACCCGGTGTTGCTTGTTCAGCGGCTGGACAGCCGCATTCAACGGCGCGGTGCCGAGCCGCAGCCACAGGCGGCTGCCGTGCCTGTACCACAGCCGGAGATTGCCCAGCAGGTAGACACACCCTCCGCAGAGCAGGAGCCTGCCTATCAGCCCAGCGTCACGCCATATTATGTGGATCCCTATCAGCCGGCCGCGGCACCGCAGGATCCGTATCAACCCGCCTATTCCGTGCCGGAATCTCCCTGGCAGGCCGCACCCGTGATGGAACGGCCGGAGGACGAGGGATTTACTGCCGTTACGCAGGATATGTTTGAAGGCTATGAACCGGCACTCGCGCCAACGCCCGTGCGCACCCCGCGCCAGGAGCGCAGGCGTGCCCCGGAACCTGTGACGGATGCCGTGGTGCAGCCTGCACGGGAGATGCCGGTCGAGCAGCCCATTGCCCCCGCCCCCGTTGAAATGCCCGCCGCCAGTGCACCCCAGCCGATCAAGCAGGCAGAACCTGCCTTTGCCGAACCAAGGGGGCCTGCGCGCAGGGAGCAGGTGACTGCTGAGGCAGTCGTGCCGGTTGAGGAGGTTGCTCCCACTGATGCGTCCAAAGAAACGTTTGCGCCCGCACCCCGACAGCCAGAGCGGCGGCCGGTGTCTTCAGGCATTGTTCGGGATGTAGGCACCGCCCCTGCTGTGGAGCTTACCGGCAGGCGGGTAGCCGTATCGCCCAAGCCCGGCCCGGTGGCTGCCGACAGCAGGCTTGATGGCATGGCCAAGGCCAAGGCGGGCGGGAAGCAGATGAGCATGCCCTTTGACGATTATTCCAGGCCGCCGGCGCGGCTGATCTCCTCGCCGCCCCCCGATGAGCACCCCGACACCACGGAGGAGGACCTGGCCCGCGCTGACAAGCTGATCTCCACGCTGTCCAGCTTCAACATCACGGCCACCGTGCAGCAGATTGTGCATGGGCCGGCCATCACGCGCTTTGCCATCCGCCTGGCGGAGGGCGTCAACGTGAACCGCCTGCGCAACGTGATGGATAACATCGCTGTCGAACTGTTGGCCAAGAGTGCCATCCGCGCCGAAATCCCCATCCCGGGCACGCCGTTGATCGGCATCGAGGTATCCAACGACAAGGCGACCACCGTTTATTTAAGTGAGGTGCTGCAGTCGCCCAAAATGCTGGAGCTCAAGTCGCCCACGGCGGTTGCCCTGGGCAAGGACATCACGGGCGCCCCGGTCATCTGTGAGCTGATGGACATGCCACACCTGCTGATTGCCGGTGCCACCGGCAGCGGTAAGTCGGTGTGCATTAACAGCATCATTACCAGCCTGCTGTATCGGGCCACGCCCACCGAGGTCCGGATGATCCTCATTGACCCCAAGTTTGTCGAGCTGCAGCCCTACAACGACATTCCGCACCTGCTGCTGCCCGTGGTGGTGGACCCCAAGAAGGCCGTGATGGCGCTGGAGTGGGTATGCCAGGAGATGGATGAGCGCTACCAGAAGCTGCAAAAATATGGCGTGCGTAACATCGACGCCTACAACAAAAAGCTGGACCCTGATGAGGAGCCCATGCCCAAGATTGTGGTCGTGGTGGATGAAATGTCCGACCTCATGGCCAGCGCGGGCAAGATCATCGATGAGCACGTCAAGCGCATCACCGCCAAGGCCCGCGCCGCCGGCATCTGCCTGATTCTGGCCACGCAGCGCCCCTCGGTGGACGTCATCACCGGCATCATCAAGGCTAACATCCCCAGCCGCATCGCCTTCCAGGTGTCCTCCCAGGTGGACAGCCGCACGATCATCGACTCCCAGGGGGCGGAAAAGCTGTTGGGCTACGGCGACATGCTCTACCTGCCGCGCAACCTGTCGGCGCCCAAGCGTGTGCAGGGGTGCTTTATCAGCGACAAGGATGTGGGCATGGTGGCCGACTATGTCAAGAGCCGCAACCAGGCCGACTATAATGTGGACATCATGGAGCATATTGAAAAAGGAGATAAGCAGGACACCGGTTCAGGCGGGGGAAATGACGCGGCCGATGATTCGGCGGACGAGTTTGATGAGCTGCTGCCCAAGGCCATTGAAATGGCCGTGGAAGCCGGGCAGATGTCCATCTCCATGCTGCAGCGCGTGCTGCGCGTGGGCTATGGCCGTGCCGGCCGCCTGATTGACGAGATGGCCAGGCGCAACATCATCAGCGGCAATGAGGGCACCAAGCCCAGAAAGACGCTGATCACCCGCGAGGAGTATCAGCAGCTGTTCGACGACAGCGACATCCCTTTTGATTAACCGTCAATAAGGCAGCACGATGACCAGGCTGCCGTAGATGGCCAGAGCAAGCCCCAGGATCATGATAATGACCAGGGGCTTTGTCCATTTCTGTTCCGGCCTGTCCAGGGTCAGGTACAGTGCGGCATAGGGGATTAGGTCCACCGCATAGCGCGCGCCGTATTGAAACCCGCCAAAGGTGCGGTGGCTGAGCAGCAGCAGCAGGTGCAGCAGAAAGGTCATCATCACCGCAGCCTTTTGCCATGAAAAGCTTCGGCTCAGGCCATCGTGGACGGCCCAAACAAGCATCATCAGCAAGATGGGATTGGCCAGAAAAAGGGAAAACCCAAAGCGGCGAAGCGACAGGGCACCGCCCACCTGCTCAAAGGGAAGGGCAAGCACATAGTCCCTGATGTTGCCAGGGATGTGACGCAATGAAAACTGGATGCCGCCCTGAAATGAAAACTCCGGCAGGTAGTTATGGCCGAATTCGAGCGGATGGCCGAAACGCACCTGGTTGTACCAGCCATATGCAGCAGCTACGCAAAGGCCGAGCAGGATGCCGGGCACCAGCGCCTTGGCCCTGCCCCACAGCCCTTGCAGTCGAAGGCCGTGCGGCTGCCCCACTGTCAGATACAGCCCAATCAGCAGGGGGCCATACAGGGCATCAAAGGGCCGGCACCCGACCGACAGCGCATAGTACAGCAAGCCGATGGTTGGTCGGCCGCCAAACATGGCATCCACCGCCAGCGCAATCCACATGAACGCCATGACCTGCGCCTGATACCACACAGCACCGCTGAGCAGTAGCGGCAGCATGGAGGAGGCAGCGCACAGCAGCACGGAAATCGCCGCGGCCCGCTGCTCGCGCCACCCACGGCGCGTCAACATCCGGCAGAGGGCATAGTAGGCAATCAGGATATATATCTTGACCAGCAAGCCATCGGGCACCTGATCTGCAAAGATGAAACTCAGCAGATAGATGGGCAGGCTGGGCACCGGCGGGAAGCTGACGTAGTACAGCCCATCTTTAATGGCCAGCTCCAGGTGCGATACATCCTGGCTCAGGTGCGTCTGCCCCGAGCGCCAGGCCATGGCTTGCAGGGTATAGCTGTTGTAGGGGCTGGGGTGCAGCAGGGGGAGTGACAGCGCCCCATGCAATATCAGCAGCAGCACCACCAGCAACAGGGCATACAGATGCCTGCTGTGCTGTCGGATGCGTCCCGTGCCGCCGATGGCATGGCCTCCCTGATTGTTTATCATGCCAATAGTATACCATAATCGCTGTTTGCAGCATGCCGTTTCTGCCACAAAATCTATGACATGATAGTTTTTTTACAACAGAAAAAAAGCCGCCCGTTTCCGGACGGCTTCATGGATAGGTGAAGGGGAATTACTTGGCGTTGGCGACGGCCTCGACCAGTGCATCCACGTAGCCACCGATGTCGATGGTCACGGAGGCCTTCAGGTCGGCAGCATCCGGCACGCGCAGGTGGCTATCATCCTTTTTGTAGGTGGGGATGGCCTGCACTTCTTCGATGGTCTTGCCAATGATGTACTTCTCGAACTCGGCAATCTGCTCATACCACTCTTTGCCAATGCCGCTGGCCTTCTTCATGCCGTATGCGTCGCCCTTTTCAACCTTGGTCTGGATCTCGGCGGCGGGGTCGGTGTTCAGCTTGCCTTCGCCATTGAAGGCTACTTTGGTCTGCACGGTGTCAAACTGGACGGCCTTAATGACCTTGTTGTCATCCAGCAGCACGGTGCAGATAATGGTGTTAACCTGCGCCTGGCCATCATATTTCTCGCCGTCTTTTTCAGTCGCCTCTTTGATGGAGCCGATGTCAGTGTTGATGCCCAGGCCGAGCAGTTCCGCCGAGGCGAAGCTGGCAATGCTGATCAGCATCAGGACAGAGAGAAACAGAGCAATGGACTTTTTCATATGGTTGGGTATCCTCCTCATAAAATGTTATGCATAAATAAGTACCATACTGCCGGACGATTTGTCAAGATAAAAACAGCCCATTTATCAAAGTAAATAAAGGACTTTTGCGGTTAAAATTATCCCTATTTTTCTTTAGTTGAAGATCGAAATATTAACTCAAAATCATTTTTATGCATGGACCTCGGCATGCCTTGACGCAGGGGAAAGAGCATGTTAACATTTATCAGCATGTCAGTCGGTGTGTAGAATGGACGGAAAGCAAGCTTGATTACGTATTTGGATGCTGTTCAGGTGCCATTAGGTCCGGCCGTTGTTTGTCTGGGCTTTTTTGATGGTGTGCACAAGGGGCACATTGCCCTGTTGCGGCAGGGAAAACAGGCCAGCGACAAGCTGGGCCTGCCTCTGTATGTCCACACCTATGATGTACCCCCCGCCAGCCTGATCAAACTGAACAGCGCCACAGCCGAGCTGACACCGCTGGCCGAAAAAGCCAGGCTGCTGATGGATGCCGGGGCGGACCGTGTGGTGGTAAGCCATTTTGATGATGCCCTCATGCACACAACGGGGGAAGCTTTTTTTCGCAATGTGCTGATCAACCAGCTTGGCGCCAGGCACCTGATCATCGGCTTTGATCATCGCTTTGGGTACCGGGGAGACATGGATGCCGACCAGCTGTCTGCGCTGTGTAAGGCGGAGGGCGTTGGGCTGAACGTTGTGCCTGCCGTGATGACGGACACAGGTCAGCTGATCTCCAGCTCGGCCATTCGGGATGCATTGCGTCTGGGCAACATCAACCTGGCTGAGGACATGATGGGCCGCGCCCCATCGGCCGACCTGGTGAAGAGAATGCAGGCCACTGCACATCACGTGCAGAATCAAACAATAGATGGAGGACACAAGGCATGAAAAAGAGGATCGCAGCCTGGATTGCATTGGGCATTATCACGGTATGCGCCGGGCTCCTTCTTTCCATGACGAATGAAGTGACCAAGGACGTCATCCACCAGCAGGCTGAGGATGCCAAGGTGCAGGCGCGCAAGGATGTACTGCCTGTGGCGGAAGCATTTGAGCCTGTGGAGGTGGCGGATATCGCCCCGCTGACCGAGCTGTACGTAGGCAGCGCCAATGGCGCGCCTCAGGGCTATGTGGGCACGGCGATGGCCAAGGGATATGGCGGGCCCATTCAGGTGATTGCCGGGCTGGATGCCGAGGGCAAAATCACAGGTATCTCGGTGGGTGGCAGCGATTTTGCCGAAACCGCCGGCCTGGGCGCCAAGGCCAAGGATGCTGCCTTCATGCAGCAGTTCATGGGCAAGCAGACGCCTGTCAAGGCGGTGAAGTCCGCTGCGGATCGCGGCGACAACACCATCGACGCCATCACGGCGGCTACCATCACATCCAACGCTGTCACCGGCGCGGTCAACAGCATCGCCAGCAAGGTAGATGCCTACCTCCATCCGGACAGCGGTGACCAGGTTGCCGAAGGTACCACCTACACCGCCTCTGCCCAGGGCTTTGCCGGGCCTGTTGCGGTGTTTGTCACCGTCAAGGATGACGGCACCATCTCTGCGCTGCGCGTAGGGGATGATGCCTTTGCCGAAACCGATGGCTTTGGCGCCGCCGCCAAGGAGTCGGCCTTCACCAAGCAGTTTGCGGGCAAGGCCCTGCCTGTTGCTGAGGGAGATATTGATGCGCTGTCCGGCGCCACCATCACCACCCAGGCAGTCGTTGCCGCCATTAACAAGGCCTATGAGGACAAGGTGGTTGTTGAGCCCGCGGGCCCCGAGGGCACGCGCTATACGGCCAGCGAACAGGGCTTTGCAGGGCCGGTTGCCGTATTTGTAACGGCCATGGATGACGGCACCATCACCGCCCTGAGCATCGGGGATGACCAGTTCCAGGAGACGGATGGCTTTGGCGCCGCCGCCAAGGAGCCGGCCTTCACCAAGCAGTTTGTTGGCAAAGTGCTGCCCCTTGAGGTGGGCGATATTGATGGGGTGTCCGGCGCTACGATTACCACGGAGGCAGTGGTCAAGGCGATCAACAAGGCCTTTGCGGATAAGTCAGTGGATGAATCGGCTGGCACGCCTGCACAGGTGGAGCCGGTTGAGGGGACGGAAGCCCCTGCCGCGGAAGAAACGGCTGCCCCCGCCGAAGCGACCGATGCGCC
>Ga0123333_10000760_pt1 | contig 34893 bp, 30 predicted proteins | sample BioC12SIPDNA_3_FD_89957 | JGI IMG/M metagenome (GOLD analysis project Ga0123333, IMG submission 89957) | Anaerobic biogas reactor microbial communites from Washington, USA - Biogas_R2_B C12 SIP DNA | ecosystem: Engineered > Bioreactor > Anaerobic > Unclassified | place: Washington, USA...
GCCACCACCTTGAAGGCAACGCAGCCGGGCATCACGCCCGCCGGCAGCACGCCTGAAGTACTCAAAAAGTCCAGCATCTGCCCGATGGCGGTGGCGTAGTCGGGCGCGGGGTCCTCGCGGCGCGCCTGCGCGCCGCTGGCCGCGCGGTGGCCGCTGCTGCCCCAGTCTCGCCCCACCCCCTCAAAGTGGCCAAAGGCCAGCTCCTCTTCCCATTCCCCCAGCCTGTACAGCCGGTATTTGAGCGAGGTGCTGCCCACATTGCAGGAAAGAATCAGCATGGCACGTTCTCCTTTTAGTCGTAATTCGGAATGCGGAATTCGGAATGCGCAATTAGGGTGACCTGAAATGCCCTCGGTTATCCTGAGCGTACATTGGCACTGACAAGAGAAACCGAATGACTTCGATGTTGCCCTTTACATCATTATTCCGAATTCCGCATTCCCAATTCCGAATTACTTCTTCTCCTCACCCTTATATGTCCACCCCTCATCCCCATGGTACACCATCAGCCGGCTCATGCCGCCATCCACCACCAGCGTCTGCCCGGTGATGAAGTTGGCCTGGGGCGAGCACAGGTACAGCGCGGCCTGGGCGATATCCTCCGGCGTGCCCACCCGGCCCGCGGGGTGCTGGGCGGCATCCGGGCCGGCAAAGGCCCCGCCCGTGGTATCTATCCAGCCGGGGGCGATGGCGTTCACCCGCACCCGGCCCCGCAGGGACACGGCCAGCGCGTGGGTCAGCGCCGTCAGGCCGCCCTTGGCGGCGCTGTAGCTCTCCGTGCCCGCCTGGGATTGGAAGGCCCGGGTGGAGGTGATGTTGACCACGCCGGCCCCGGGCGCGAAGTGCGGCGACAGCAGCCGGGTGAGGTAATAGGGCGCGGCCACGCCCACCCGCTGCGCCTGCAAAAAATCTTCCCACCCGCAGTCGGACAGGCCGCCCTCGCTGCGCATGGCGTTGTTGATCAGCGCGTGGATGGTGCCGTAGCGCGCCGCGCACGCCGCGGCAAACTCCTCCAGCACAGCCGGGTCGCCAATATCGCCCTGCATGAAGAAATCACAAGGCGCGTCGGATGGTTCTTTGTCTATGCCCGCCACCAACCAGCCCGCGGCGTGAAAGGTCTGGGCAATGGCTCGGCCGATGCCGTGGGAGGGGCCGGTGAGGAGGACACTTTTTTCTTCTGTTTTTGTGCGCATCATTCGTTATGCTCGACTTTCAGGCACAAAGCCGATTTATACTAAACGAAAACTTTAACGCAAGGATGGACGCGGGGTTTTTTCGGCTGCGTGAAGCCGAAGGAGGGAGGCGTAGCGGCGCTACGCTGACCGAGAGAGGCAATGCGCAGGCGGAAAAAGACAAGGCCCATCAAAGCGTTGAGGTTTGAGTTTAGTATGACATGCGAAGTATACAAAAGTTTGCCCGGTTGCGTCAAACAATTGGTTAGTATGCGCCGCAACGGGTATCGAAAATCGAATTGCCTGCGCATCACCCAGCCTCCGCAATATGGTATAATCACATCAAGACATCAAAATGCCCACAGGAGGTCCCCATGCCCCGCAAACGCCGTCAACTCTACAAACTGCGCTACAAGCAGGTGCCCGGCATCGTGGTCGTCGCCGCCATGTTCATGGTGGTGGCGGTGTTCAGCGTGATCAACAACAACCTGAACCGCGGCATTGATGAACTGCGCGGCATGGTGGAGGAGGGCAGCTACCTGGTGAGCATGAAGCAAAAAGAGGTATCGGACCTGGCGAGCAAGCTGGAGCTGGCCGCGACCGACGACTTTATCGCCAACGAGGCGCGCACCCAGTACGGGTACCTGGCGCCGGGGGAAATCCGCTTTGTGGTGACCAACCCGGAGGTGCTCTGGGGCACGGAGGCGGCGCCCACCCGCGCGCCTGCAGCGCCATGAGCATCAAGCGCATGGGCGTGATCGCCATCGGCTCAAACTCCGTCAGGATGCTGACGGCCAACCTGGATGCCGCCCTCTCCCAGCCTGTGCGCGGGCGGGAGGAGACGGCGCTCTTTTTGTCGATGGATGACAAGCAGCGCTTCAGCGAGGCGGGGATGGACCGCACCGCCCGGGCGGTGAGCAAGCTGCACTATGAGGCGCGCCAGGCCGGCGCGCAGGAGATCCGCCTGGTGGCCACCAGCGCCATGCGCGACGCGCAAAACCGCACGGAGCTGGACTTTTACATCGCGGCGCTGGCCCCGATTTTGGTCAACCGCATCATATCGGGAGAGGAGGAGGCGCAGCTGAGCTTCCTCGGGGCATGCTGCGTGCCGCCCCAGCAGGGGGCGCAGGGCATGATTGACATCGGCGGCGGCTCCACCGAGGTGGCCGTGGGCGACTGCCAGCAGGGCCTGCGCTTCGTGCGCAGCATGCAGCTGGGCGCCAGCCGCCTGCTGCAGTGCCAGCCGGTGGACGGCGAGGAGGGGCTGAAAGCCGCCCTCGCCATCGCCCGGGACACCGTGGCCCAGGGCCTCAGCCAGGGCGTGCCCGCCCCGCAGGGCTGGGCGCTGGTGGGCGGCACGGGCAACACGCTGGTCAACATGGTGGCCCGGCGCCCCTACGACAAGCCGGTCACGGAGGATTACCCCCTCACGCTGGATGAGGTACGCGAATGGCTGGACCGGCTGGCCGGCATGACCGCGGAAGAGCGGGCGCGCCTGGCCGGCATGCCGCCCACCCGGGTGCATATCATGCCCACCGGGCTGGTCATCCTGCGCACGGTGATGGAGCAGCTGGGCATCGACCGGCTGCGGGTCACCCAGCGCACCAACCTGGACGGCTACCTGTACCGCCTGGTTGCCGCCCCGCAGGAGGACCACGATGCCTGACTGGACGCCCAAGCAGTTAGCCGCCATTCAGGCGCGCAACCGCAGCATTCTGGTAAGCGCGGCAGCCGGGTCGGGCAAGACCACCGTGCTGATTGAGCGGGTGATGAGCCTGCTGCGCGCGGGCGCCCAGATCGACCGCATGCTGGTGGTCACCTTTACCCGCGCCGCGGCCAGCGAGATGCGCGAGCGCCTGCAAAAGGCGCTGACCCGCGAGGCAAGGCAGGACCGCGCCCTCAAAAAGCAGCGCGACCTGCTGGGCAGCGCGGACATCAGCACGCTGCACCAGTTCTGCATCAAGATCATCCGCCAGCACTTTCAGGCGGTGGAGGCAGACCCCATGGGCCGCGTGGGCGATGAGGGGCTGCTCAAAAGCCTGCTGGACCGCGCCGTAGAGGAGGAGATGGAGCTGCTGTACGCCGCCCCGGACCCGGACGGCCAGCAGCTGATCGACCAGTACAGGGATATGCAGATTGACGACATGCTGCGCCGGCTGTACACCTTTTTACGCTCTCAGGAAGCGCCCTGGGCGTGGATGGAGGGGCACCTGGCGCAGATGGACGCCGCCGACCCCACGCAGCAGGCCTGGTACCGCTACGCGCTGCAGGCCGCCCTGGGCGAGGCCCGCGCCGCCGCCGCGCTGGCCCAACAGTGCATCGCCCTGGCCGAGCGGGCGGACGGCCCCGCGCGCTACCTGCGCAACGCCCAGGCCGACCTGGAGGCAGCGCAGGCCGTGGCCGGGCAGCTGGAGCAAAACGGCAGCCTGCCGGCGGACTGGTCGCCGCAGCTGACGCGGCTGTCCACCGCCAAGGCACCGCCGCAGGAGGACCCTGCGCTGCGCGAGCAGTTTAAGGCGCTGCGCGACGCGCTGAAGGACCACCTGAAGGCCGCCTTTGACGCCCTGCCCCGGGGCGACGCGGCGCTGGAAAAGGCGCTGGGCGACATCGCCTGGACGCTGCCGGCGCTGCGCGCGCTGGCCCGGTTGACCCGCCGGGTGGACGAGCACTACGGCCGGCTCAAGGCCGCGCGCCAACTGTGGGACTACCCGGACCTGGAGCAGCTGGCCCTGGCCTGCCTGAATGACCCCCATGTGCGCTACCAGGTACACCGGCAGTACGACGCCCTGTTTGTGGATGAATACCAGGACATCTCCCGCATCCAGGAGGCCATCATCCGCCGGCTGCACGGCGACGATGCCACGCTGTTCATGGTGGGCGATGTGAAGCAAAGCATCTACCGCTTCCGCCTGGCCGACCCCGGGCTGTTCTTGCAAAAGTACGATGCCTTTGATCCGGCGCCCGACGCGCCCGAGCGCGTGATTACCTTAAGCCAGAACTTCCGCTCGCGGGACAACATTTTGCAGGCGGTCAACCATGTGTTTGAGCACACGCTGCGCGGCGGCGGGCTGGAGATCGACTACGATACCGAGGCCCAGCTGTACCCCGGCACCCACAGCCAGCACGACCCGGCGGTGGAGCTGCACCTGATTATGCCCCCGGGCGAGGATGAGGAGCAGGACGAGAACGGCGAGCAGCTGGCCGGCACCGAGCGGGAGGCCGTGCTGATCGCCGAGCGCATGGCTGCCCTGCGTGGCACCTTGATCAAGGAAAAGGACGGGCAGCGCGCCCTCAGCTGGCGGGACATGGTGATTTTGCTGCGCAGCGCCTCCGGCCGGGCCGAGCGCATGGCGCAGGTGCTGCGCGCGCGGGGCATCCCGGTGTATTCGGATGCGGACAGCCAGTTCTTTGACGTGATTGAGGTGGTGGACGCCCTCAACCTGCTGCATGTGCTGGACAACCCGCTGGATGACGAGCGCCTGCTGGGCGTGCTGGCAGCACCGCCCTTTGAGTACACGCCGGACGAGCTGGCCGCCGTGCGCCTGACCCACCCGGACCGCCGGGCCCCCTTTCACCGCGCCTTCTTCGCGCTGGCGGACAGCGACCCCCGCGCCGCGCAGGTGCTGGAGCAGCTGGCGCGCTGGCGCTTTCAATGCGAAAACATGCCGCTGGAGGCCTTTATCCGCAGCGTGCTGCGCGAATCCGGCCTGTACGCACGCGCCGGGGCCAAGCCCCAGGGCGAGCTGCGCCGCGCCAACCTGCGCCTGTTGTGCGAGCGCGCCGGCCCCAACCCCGAGCCGCAGACGCTGCACGGCTTTTTGAGCCGGGTGACCGAGGCCCGCCGGCAGGATACCACCCGCGCCGCCGCCACCTTGGGCGCGGGCGAGGATGTGGTGCGCATCATGACCATCCACAAGTCCAAGGGGCTGGAGTTTCCCGTGGTGTTTTTGCCCGATCTGGCGCGGCGCTTCCGCCTGGGCAGCCAGGGCGAGCTGCTGCTGATGGATGCCGCGCTGGGCCCTGCCCTCAAGTTAGTGGACCGGGAGCGCAGCATGACCTACCACACGCTGCCCGGCCGCAGCATATTGATGAAGATGGACCGCGAGACCCGCAGCGAGGAGGCGCGGCTGCTATACGTGGCCATGACCCGCGCGCGGGAGCGGCTGATCATGCTCTCCGCCCCCGGACGGCCGGACAGCGAGCGCAAGCGCTGGGCCATGGCGGCCAGCGCCTCGGACGCGGCCCATGCCGCCAGCATGCTCGAGTGGGTGGGCGGCAGCCTGTGGCCGGCGCTGGACAGCGGGCTGGATGCCCTGTGGACATCGCCTAACGGCAGCCGCTGGCAGGTACAGTACCGCAGCGCGGCCACGCTTGGCGCGGGGGCCACACAGGGGCAGCAGCCCCATGTCAGCCTGTCGCAACAGCAGCCCAGCCCCCGTATCCGCGAGATGCTGGCGCCGCTGCCGGCCTACCCCGGCCACCCGCTCAAGCTGTCGGTGACGCAGCTGATTCAGCAATCCCCCGACCCCATCGAGGAAACCGCGCCTGTCAAGCGCCTGGCCTTTGACCAGCCCCCCCAGACGCTGCCCGACTTTGAGGAGCTGCGCGCCCGCCGCGCCCTGGGCGTGCAGCGGGGCGTGGCCACCCACCGGGCCATGGGCAGCCTGGCGCTGGACAGCCTGCGCGGCCGGCACGGCCCGGCGCTGTACGATGCGCTGGTGGGGGAGCTGCTGCGTCTGGAGATGGCCGGCGTGCTGCTGCCCCAGGAGCGGGAGGCCGTGGATGTGGAGGCGCTTTGCGCCTTCTACGGCAGCCCGCTGGGCCAGCGCCTGCTGGCCGCCCGCACCGTGCACCGGGAGTGGCCCTTCAGCCTGATGGCGGAGGAGCAACTGATCCTCCAGGGCGTGCTGGACTGCTGCTTTGAGGAGGATGAGGCCTGGGTGGTCATCGACTACAAGACCGACCGGGCCGACCCCGCGCAGACCGCCCTGCGCTACCGCGACCAGCTGCGCTGGTACATGCGCGCGCTGCGCGACATCACGGGCATGCCCGTGCGCGAGGGCTGCCTGTACCTGATTCGCCACCGGCTGTTCATCCCCATTGAGGAGAGGGAGCCTATTCGCTACACACCAAGGGAGGGCAGCGCATGACGCTGGGCATACTGGGCGGCACGTTTGACCCCATTCACCAGGGGCACCTGGTCATCGCCCGGGCGGCGCTGGATGAGCTGGCGCTGGACCGCGTTCTGTTTTTGCCCGATGGCGACCCGCCCCACAAGCAGCCCAATGTGAGCAAGCAGGACCGCCTCATCATGACGCAGCTGGCCTGCGCGGACGAGCCGCGCTACCGGGTGTCGGACATGGAGCTGCGCCGCAGGGGCCGCACCTACACCGTGGACACCTTGGTGGAGCTGACGGCCCGCGGGGAAAAGGACCTGGTGTACCTGGTGGGCTCGGACACGCTGGCGCTGTTTCCCACCTGGCGCACGGCGCACCGCGTAGCCCAGCTGTGCCGCATGGCCGTGGTGCTGCGCCCGGGGGACGACCGGGCGCAAGTGGCCCGCGTACAGCAGCTGCTGCTGGCAGACTACGGTCTGGAAAGCCGGCTGCTGCACACGGTGGGCCTGGATATCTCCTCCAGCATGGTGCGGCAGGCCATCACCCAGGGGCAGGCCATTGACGGCCTGGTGCCCGCCCCGGTGGCCGCCTACATTGCCCAGAATGGGCTGTACACAAGCGGCAGTTTATAGCGCGTCAAAGAAGTGCCTACGGCACTTTCTTCGACACGGGTGGAACGATGGGCCCTCCGCCTCTCACTTCGTTCCCGGGCGGCGGAGGGCAAGGAAACCCTTGGCTGCGCCAAGGCTTGCGGCCTGGCCGCGCATGTCGCCCAGGCCGATTGAAGGCAGGAGGGCCTCGGCCCTCCTGCACCTCCCATAGGTTTTCCAGTCCAAGTTTTGTCCCTTGACATTTGTTAAGGCTGTCCCTTAAAATGAAGGCGTCCGGCAGACATGCGGCCGATGGCTGCATGTGCTTGCTGTTTTGATACACTACCGGGCTTTTGAATGGGTTGACCGCTTGACGCGGCGCCTTTCCGCATACAGTTTGCTCTGACACGCAAGGGACTGTCTGATCGTTAGCTTTATCGTGTTGAAAACCAGCGAGCCGCCGTATGGAAGCATCCGTGCGGCTTTTTGCGTTGGACATTGAAAACAACAAATAGACCCGGATAAAAGAATTTGCCGAGAAGGAGGAACTTATGCCAGTCATCGCCGTCATCCTGATTGCGCTGGCCACCTGCGCCGCAGGCGTGGGCGCCGGCTTTATGTACCGCAAGCAAGTGACAGAACAAAAGATCGGCCGCGCCGAACAATATGCCAACGACCTGCTCAACGATGCCACCCGCAAGGCCGAAGAACAACGCAAGGAAAAAATCCTGGAAGCCAAGGAAGAGGTGCTTCGCCTCAAGACCGACCTGGACCGTGAAATCCACGACCGCCGGGCCGAGCAGCAGCGCAGCGAGCGCCGCTTGGCCCAGCGCGAGGAGACTTTGGACAAAAAGATGGACAACCTGGAGAAGCGCGAGGAGCGCATCAACCAGAAATCCGAGGAGATTCAGGCCGCGCTGGACGAGGCCGAGCGCCTGAAGAACATGCAGAGCACGGAGCTGGAGCGCATCGCCGGCATCACCGCCGATGAGGCCACCCAGATCATCATCAGCCGCGTGCAGAAGGAAGCCTACCACGACGCCGCCGCCTTTGTGCGCGACATTGAGCTCAAGGCCCGCGAGGAGGGCGACAAGAAGGCCCGCAACATCATCGCCATGGCCATCCAGCGCTGCGCCAGCGACCATGTGGCCGAGAGCACCGTATCGGTCATCAACCTGCCCAACGATGACATGAAGGGCCGCATTATCGGCCGCGAGGGCCGCAACATCCGCGCGCTGGAGACAGCCACCGGCGTGGACCTCATCATCGACGATACCCCCGAGGCCATCATCGTATCGGCCTTTGACCCCATCCGCCGCGAGATTGCCCGCCTGGCCATTGAAAAGCTGCTGCAGGACGGCCGCATCCACCCCGCCCGCATTGAGGAGATGGTGGAAAAGGCCAAGCGCGACGTGGACGAGGCCGTCAAGGAGGCCGGCGAGCAGGCCGTCTTTGAAACAGGCCAGCACGGCCTGCACCCCGAGATCGTGCGCCTGCTGGGCCGCATGAAGTACCGCACCAGCTATGGGCAGAACGTGCTCAAGCACTCCATCGAGGTGAGCCACCTGGCCGGCCTGATGGCTGCCGAGGTGGGCGGCGATGTGCAGATTGCCAAGCGCGCCGGCCTGCTGCACGACCTGGGCAAGGCCGTGGACCATGAGCAGGAGGGCACCCACGTGTCCCTGGGCGCCGAGCTTGCCCGCAAGTACCGCGAGCACCCGGACGTCATCCACGCCATTTTGGCCCACCACAACGACGTAGACCCAACCACTGTGGAGGCCGTGCTCGTGCAGGCCGCCGACGCCATCAGCGCCGCGCGCCCGGGCGCCCGCCGCGAATCGCTGGAGAACTACATCAAGCGCCTGACCAAGTTAGAGGAGATTGCCAACTCCTTCCAGGGCGTGGAAAAGACCTACGCCATCCAGTCCGGCCGCGAGGTGCGCATTCTGGTCAAGCCCGACGACGTGAACGACGACGGCACCCGCATCCTGGCCAAGGAAGTGGCCAAGCGCATCGAGAAGGAGATGGAGTTCCCCGGCCAGATCCGCGTGAACGTCATCCGCGAGACGCGCAGCGTGGAGTACGCCAAGTAACAATCCGTATGACCAACTTTCAGCCCGGTGAGCATGCGCTTGCCGGGCTGCTCTATACTGAACGAATGAGTTAACGCACAGATGGCCGAAGGATTTTTTCGTCTGCGCGAAGCTGAATGAAGGAGGCGTAGCGGCGCCTACACTGACTGAAAGAAGCAAAGCGAAGGCGGAAAAAGACGAGCCCATCGAAGCGTTAAAGATTGAGTTCAGTATTACTGCTCCCTTGTCCTGTGGCCTCCTCCTTGTTATACTATCAACAAACATAAGGTATCCGAGGGGTCTTATCCAATGCGGAGGAGGGAATATGTGATGAAGGGCATGCTTGCCGTTGTGATCCTGTGCGCCCTGCTGCTGGGCCTGGTGCCCGCCCCGGCGCGGGCGGCCAACCTGTACATCATCCCGGACAGCAACACCCGGCTGCTGACCGAGGCCGAGCTGTGGGAGTGGCAGTACGATGCCCTGGCCTACATCCTCAACGAAATCTTCGCGCGCCACGGCTTCCCCTTTGACCCGGACGGGCGGTTCGCCCCCTGGTTCAACAGCCAGAGTTGGTACCGCATGAACCCCAGGCTGACCAAGGCCGAGTGCTACAACCGCCTGAGCAACCTGGAGTGGAAAAACGAGCAGCTGGTCAAGCAGGTGCGCCAGCAGATGCGCGACCAGGGCACCAAGAACCCGGGCGGCAAGACGCTGTCCGGCCTGGACCCGGACCTGCTCAACATCCCCTGGCCGTTTGAAGAGTACCTGTTCACCCCCAACCAGCGGCTGCCGGTATACAGCGGCCCGGGCACCCACTACCTGCGCGGGGCCAAAGGCAAGGCCGTCACCAGCACCAACGGCACGGTGTATGTGGGCGGCACCGAAAACGGCTGGGTGCTGGTGCTGTACCGCACCAACAACGGCGCCGCGCGCGTGGGCTATGCCGAGGCCAGCGGCATCAAGGATACGGTGTACGGCACCTTCCCGGCCTATGTGCCGACGCCGGCCATCATCACGCAGGATTGCCCCATCACCGATGACCCGGTGGGTGCTGGCGCGCCGCTGGCCCAATTACGCGAGGGACACCCGGTGATGTACCTGTTCCCCATGAGCAACAACAGCGTCTGGGCCTATGTGGAGGCCAATACCGACCAGGGCCTGCTGCGCGGCTGCGTGCCGCTGAACAGCATCCGGCTGAAGTAACAAATATTACTGGAGGTTTTCCGATGAATCACACCCGCCGCATCCTGTGCCTGCTGCTGACTTTGCTGCTGCTGCCCGTATTGCCCGCCTCGGCCCAGTTGGCGCACGACCGGGCGGAAAAGCTGCACGCGCTGTCCCTGCAGCTGCTGGAACACATCCGCGAAGGCCAGGAGGACGAGGCGCTCACCATGATGGACGAGGCAACCGCCGCCGCCCTCAAGGGCCAGGTGACCGCCCTGTGGCAGCAGCTGGCCCAGTCCGGCGGAGACTACTTGGGCGATGGATACTACCGCGGCGTGTTAGCCAATGGCTATGAAACGCTGGAGATGACGCTGTCGTTCAGCAGCCTGTCGCTCATTCAGCGCACCAGCTTTGACGCGCAGGACCGGGTGATCGGCCTGTTCTTCGCGCCGGGGGCAGTCACCCCGCCCGAATTCATGCCCGAGGCCGTGCAGGAAGTACCCCTCACCGTGGACGCGGGCACGGGCTATCCGCTGTCCGGCCTGCTCACCACGCCCAAAGAGGGCCCCATCCTCGCCGGGCTGGTGCTGGTGCAGGGCAGCGGCCCCTCCGACCGGGATGAGGCGGTGGCGGCCAACGCCCCCTTCCGCGACCTGGCCTGGGGCCTGGCTGGGCAGGGCATCGCCGTGCTGCGCTATGACAAGCGCACCTACACCTACGGCACGCGCATGGCGCAGGAGCCGGATTTCGCCCGCCTGACCGCCCGGGAGGAAGTGGTGGAGGACGCCGTGGCCGCGCTCAACCTGCTCAAGGGACAGCAGGAGCTGGCGGACAAGCCCGTGTACCTGTTAGGGCACAGCCTGGGCGCCATGCTGGCGGCCTACATCGGCCAGCAGGGCGGCGACCCGGCCGGCTATGTGCTGCTGGGCGGCACGCCGCGCAAGCTGTGGGAGGTCAGCGCCGAGCAAAACCTGGCCGTGGCACAGGAGTTGGAAAAGGCGGGCGAGACCGCCAAGGCCCAGGAAATCCGCGCCTTTGTGGATGCCGAGGTTCAAAAGGGCAAGGCCCTGGCCGACCTCACCGACGAGCAGGCCCTGACCGTCACCGTGATGGGCCTGGGCGCCTGGTACCTGCGCCACCTGCAGGGCGTGGACGCGGCTGCCCTGCACCTTGAGGACGGCAAGCCCGTGCTGGTGCTGCATGGGGAGAGCGACCGCCAGGTCACCATGGAGGACTATGCCCTCTGGCAGGAGCGGCTTAAGGGCCACCCGGATGCCGCCTTCATCGCCTACCCCGGCCTCAACCACCTGTTTGGCGCCTATCAGGGCGAGCCCGTGCCCTTCAGCCAGCTGGTCAGCGTGGAGTACGCCCAGCGCACGCCCATCCCCCGGCAGGTGATGGATGACATCGCCGGGTGGATCGCCAAGCACGCGCAATAGCCTTCCCCTGTCAGCAATATATATGCCCGCAACCCCATGGCAACACGGGTTGTTCTTATCTAATCATTAATATATTGACAACAATCTAATATTCAATTATCATATGCCTATCACATCCGTGGAGGCAGATATGAAAAAGCCCGATCTTAGCATCATCACGCACCGGGAACCCAACTACTACGCCGAGGCAGTCCAGCTGATGCTCTCCTTCTTCTGGGATCAGAAAGAACTGTGTGAAGGAGCCCCGGCATGGGAAGACGGTCATCTGATCCGACGGTTTGATCGCTTTATACTGCCCCCCGGGCAAATTGATCAAGCGTTTCCCGATGTCATCACCTATCTGCACCTGTGCCGCAAGGAAGCCCGCCCTTTTCTGGAGGCAGAGCAGCACCTGAACTCGCTGCTTGAGTTCCGCCTGAGCGGCATGGCTGAGGATGTGCAACAGGAGCCCTTTTTGGCCTCCGCGTTCAGCCTGGTCGATGTTGAAAGCAGCCGGTTGCTCACCAAGCCGCTTTTTATCAGGGGATGCCTGCTCCATCTGTACACCAACTCCATGGCAAGCGGGATGGGTACAGACCTGGAAAGCGACGAGGCGCAGGCTTATTTCGAGCGCATCAGCAACCCTGACAGCTTCAACATGGCGCAGATCATGAAGGCGGTAGACCAGCTCCATATCAGCGATACCCAACGCATGGTGTTGCTGCGGTTCTTTCAGGATATTGACAGCTGGTACCTGCGCCTGAGCGCCCTGCTGATACAGCTGGAAACCATCTGCCAGGCACATTATCCGCTGGTGGCAGACCGGTTTCTGTCCAAGGCCTCCGCGCTGGACGGCAAGGGCGACAGCGCGCCGCTCTCCCAATGGCTTTCACGCATGAACTTTGATGTCCTTTCCACGCAGGAACCCATCCACCTTTGGCCGACCATCATCAGCTACAACTCCCTGTCCTTTCGCCTGTCGCCGTGGCAGCATACCCGTTCGCAGATTCATGCCGGCATCCTGTTTGATGAACTGTCAGACCTGCAGGATGCTCAGCGCGCCCGGGAAGACCTGACGCAGGAACAGTTGAAGGCCCTGGCCGATCCATCCCGCATGAGCATTGTGCGGTTGCTCTCTCAACGCCCATGGTATGTGCAGGAGCTGGCCGATCAACTGAACCTGACGCCAGCCACCCTGTCGCACCACATGCGCATTTTATCAGGCGCCTTGCTGGCGGGCGTGCACATGCAGGGCCGGCGCAGCTACTACCACCTCAACGCGCAGGAGCTGGCCGCCCTGTCGGACGACCTGGGCGCCCTGGCCGGGCGGGCAAAGGAGGGCGCGCAATGAGCCAGACAACGCAAGTCGCCCCGCAGCGGAGCAACCTGGCGGTGGAGCTGCTGGACCAGGACAGGCGCAAGGCCTACCTGCACAGCCGCCCCCGCAAGCTGATGAACACGCTGGCGCGCATGTACCGCCCGGTGCTCAAAAACCGCCGGCTGGTGGCCGCCTCGGCGGCCTATGCACTGGCGGCCGGCCTGCTGCCGCTGCTGGGCGTGGGCGTGATGCACACGCTGGCCGGGCTGCTGGCCGCCCCCGGCGCCACGCCCCGGGGCATGCTGCTGGCGGCGGGCATCTACGCGCTGGGCTTTTTCGTGCTCAGCGCCGCCAGCACGCTGCTGAAAAACCGCAACTACACCGGCTTTGCCAGCCTGCGCATCCGGCTGCTCAACGCGGCGCTGGACCGGGAGATGACCATGGACTACGGCCTGTTTGAAAGCCCGGGCTTCATGGATGACGTGGGCGGATGGAGCCGCGCGCTGAGCAGCAACAACGCCGGGCTGGAGGGCACCTACCACAAAATCTTTGAGATGGGCGGCACGCTGGTGTCCGCCCTGGGGCTGGGCGCGCTGCTGGCGCTGGCCAGCCCGTGGATCACCTTGGCCGGCCTGGCCTTTGTGGCCGTGACCTACGCGGCACAGGCCCATGTAAGCCGCTACAAGCACGCCCGCCGGGAGGAACTCAGCCGCCTGCTGCGGCAGATGGACAACCTGTCGCGCGAGGCAGCCGACTTTCGCGCCGGCAAGGACCTGCGCCTGTACGACATGGCCGGGCGCTTTCGGGCGACGTTTGCGCCGCTGCTGCAAGCCAACCGCAAGCTGTACAAGGCCTTTACCCAGCGGGAGGTGCAGCTGTCGGTGCCCGAATCGCTGGCGCTGGCCGCCATTGACCTGGCGGGCGCGCTGCTGCTGGCCCGCGGCTACCTGTCGGGCCGCATCACGCTGGCCCAGTTGGTGATGCTGCTCACGGCGCTGTCCCTGTTTGCCCGCACCATGCAGGAGCTGGCCGGGCAGCTGGCCGCCATCAAGGATCAGACCCGCTATGTGGACGACACCATGGACTTCATCGACGCGGACCTGCAGTCCCGCGGGGGTACGGGCAGCGTGCCCGGCACCGGCCCGGTGGAGGTAATATTTGAGGATGTGTCCTTCCACTACCCCGGCCACGACAAATTGGTGCTGGAGCACCTCAGCCTGCGCATCCCCGCCGGGCAGCGCTGCGCGCTGGTGGGCGTCAACGGCGCGGGCAAGACCACGCTGGTCAAGCTGCTGTGCGGGCTGTACCTGCCCACGCAGGGGCGCATCTTCATCAACGGCGTGGATGCCGCCACCATCCCGCAGGAGCAGCTGTTTGCCCTGTTTGGCACGGTGTTTCAGGAGGTGGAGCCCCTGGCCTTCACCATCGCGGAAAATGTGGCCGCCACCGACCGGGACATCGACCGCGCGCGGGTGGAGCAGAGCCTTAAAACCGCCGGCCTGTGGGACAAGGTATGCTCGCTGCCCCGGGGCATGGACAGCCCCATGCTCAAGGTGGTGGAGGAGGACGGGGTGATCCTGTCCGGCGGGGAGAACCAGAAGCTGATGATCGCCCGCGCGCTGTATCGGCAGGGCACCCGCATGATGGTGATGGACGAGCCGACCGCCGCCCTGGATGCCCTGGCCGAGCAGAAGATCTATCAGGAGTTTGACAGCCTGCTGTCCGGCCGCACGGCGCTGTTTATCAGCCACCGCCTGGCCAGCACCCGCTTTTGCGACCGCATTGTGCTGCTGGACGGCGGCCGCATCACGCAGCAGGGCACCCATGAGGAGCTGGTGGCCCGGGAGGGCCTGTACCGCCGGATGTTCCTCACCCAGGGCAAATACTATCAGGAGGAGCAGGCATGAGCACGCAGGACAACCCCCAGGCCACCGCGGCGCTGCCGCCCGTCTCCGCCGGCAAAACCGTCAAAACGCTGCTGGGCATCCTCTGGCGGCACGACAAGGGATACTTCGCGGTGATGCTGCTGCTGTCGCTGGCGGGCGCCGCGGCCTCGCTGGTCAACCTGCTGCTGCCCAAGATGCTGCTGGACGGCGTGCAGCAGGGCTGGGGCGCCGGGCGCTTTGTGCAGGCGGGGCTGCTGTTTGCCGCGGTCAAGTACCTGGCCGTGCAGGCCCTGGCCTGGCTGACCCGGCGGGAGAAGCAGCACAACTATGAGATGGAGCGCCTGTTCCCTATGCTGTTTGCCGAAAAGACCACGCGCCTTAACTACCCCGCGCTGGAGGACCCGGCCGTGCTGGACTTAAAGGAGCGCGCGCTGTTTCCCGTGACCAACTATGGCGCGCTGATGCAGCTGTTTTCCACGGTGCTTGACACCTTCAAGGCGCTGCTGACGCTGGTGGGGCTGAGCGCCATGCTGGCCGCCTTCAGCTGGTGGTTTGTGCTGGCGCTGCTGATATTGTGCGCCATTGCCATGGCGCTGTCCGGGCGCTTCATGCGCTACATGCGGCAGGCCATGCAGGAGATGATCCCCGTCAACCGGCGCTACGGCTACTACGCCAACGCCGCCACGCAGGCCGAGTTTCAAAAGGAGTTCCGCCTGTACGGCCTCAACACCCTCATGCGCAGCAAGGTAAGCAGCTATACCGACGAGATCACCACTTGGCTGCACCGCATCTACGTGCGCCAGGGCAACTACGAGGCCCTGCAGGCGCTGATTACAGCGCTGATGCGCTTCATAGCCTACGGCTACGCGGCGGTGCGCGCGCTGACGCCCATGTGGGGCCCGCAGATCGGGCTGGGCGACTTCTCGGTGGTGGTGCTGGCCACGGAAAACTTCTTCAGCACCTTCATGCAGCTGGTGACCGGCATCTTCACCTTCATTCAGACGGTGAGCTACCTGGTGCCCTTCTGCCAGTACCTGGCGCTGCCCGAGGCCGCGCAGCCGGGCGGCGCACAGCCCGGGCCCATGCGCACGCTGGCCTTTGACAATGTGCACTTTTGCTACCCGCACACCGACCGGATGATCCTGGACGGCCTGAGCTTTGAAATCACCGCCGGGGAAAAGATCTCCATCGTGGGCCTCAACAACGCGGGCAAGAGCACCATCGTCAAGCTGATCTGCCGGCTGTTTGAGCCGCAGGAGGGCCGCATCCTGTACAACGGCCGCGATATCAGGGAGTATGACTACGATGCCTGGCTGTGGCAGCTCAGCTGCGTGTTTCAAGATTTCCGACTGTTCCCCTTCACGCTGCGCGACAACATCGACACCGCGGGCAGCGGGGACGAGGCCAGGCTGACCGGTGTGCTGGCGGAGACCGGCATGCTGGAGGCCGTGCAGGCGCTGCCCCGGGGGCTGGACACCTACCTGAACAAATCCGTGTGGGAGGAGGCGACGGACTTTTCGGGCGGCCAGCGGCAAAAGCTGGCCATCGCCCGCAGCCTGTTCCGCCCGGCCGAAATGGTGATATTGGACGAGCCCACCGCCGCGCTGGACCCCCTGGCCGAGAGCGAGGTGTACGAGCACTTCCACGAGCTGACGCGCGGGCGCACGGCCATCTTCATCTCCCACCGGATGAGCAGCTCCACCTTCTGCGACCGCATTTTGCTGTTGCAGGACGGCCGCGCCGCCGCCTTTGACAGCCACCACAACCTGATGCGCGGGCACAACCTGTACCGCCGGCTGTTTGAGGCCCAGGCGCAAAACTACCGCGCGGAGCAGACCGTGCAAACTGAACCTTACGTTTCGGCAGCGGATGCGGTATGATAGGGACATCAACCACAGGAGGCTGCCCTTGATGCGCGTGTTGACCGAACGGATGCTCTACTTCTCCAGCTACGCCGACCGCTACGGCCACTGGAAGCCCGGCGAGCTGATGACCGCCATGCAGGAGATGGCCGGCCGCCACTCGCTGATGCTGGGCTGCGGGCGGGAGGACTTGCTCAAGCAGGACGTCATCTGGGTGCTGGCGCGCAATGAGGTGGACATCTACCGCATGCCGCAGGTGAACGACGTGATCGTGTGCACCACGTACCCCGGCCCTGCCCGGCGCACGCTGTACCCGCGCTACCACCAGTTCTCCCTGGAGGACGGCACGCTGCTGGCCTCGGGCGTGGGCGGGTGGACGCTGGCCAACATCCACACCCAGCGCATGGCCGATGTGCCCGACATCGCGCGCAACATGCCCGACACCTCCGACCTGCCGCGCCCGGTGCCCTTTCCCCGGGCGGTGGAGCATGTGGAGGGCGAGGAAATCCGCCGCGAGATGGCGCTGCGCTACACCGATATCGACGTCAACCAGCACGTGAACAACACCCGCTGCGCCGACTGGGCGTGCGACCTGCTGGGGGCCGATGTGCTGCGCGAACAGCCCATCACCCGCTTTGTAGCCAACTACAAGCAGCAGATATTGCCCACCGGCCCCGTGACGCTCACGCTGCGCCGGGCGGGCAGCCGCTTCAGCATGACCTGCGAGCGGGACGGCGAGCTGCTGCTGGACTGCGGCGGCACGCTGGGCCCGGCTGACCGGGCGGAGGCGTAACACCCATGCTCTATCTGCTGTCCCTGCTGGCCGGGGTGCTGATCTCGGTGATGGTGGTCTTCAACGGCGGGCTCAACGCCCGGGCCGGCCTGCTGGGCGCGCTGGTGGTCATCCACCTGGTGGGCACGGCGGGCATCGCCCTTGCCCTGCTGATCAAAAAAGAAAGGCCGCGCTTTGTGCGCCTGCCTTTTTATCTGTACCTGGGCGGCTTCATCGGGGTGCTGACCACGGTGTTCAACAACCTGGCCTTCGGCCACATCAGCGTATCGGCCATGATGGCGCTGGGCCTGCTGGGCGAGAGCATCTCGGGCCTTACGGCCGACCACTACGGCGTGCTGGGCATGCCCAAGCGCCCTTTTCGTGCAGAAAAGCTGTGGGGCATCGCGCTCACGCTGATCGGCATCGCCTGCATGATCACCCAGCTGCGGCCGCTGCCGGTCATGGTGTCCCTGCTGGCGGGCACCACGGTGCTGTTCAGCCGGCTGCTCAACGGGCGGCTGGCCGCCCACACCAGCGTGGGCAGCAGCACCTTTTTCAACTACGTGATGGGGCTGCTGCTGTCCGTTTTGCTGTATGCCTTTGCCGGCCAGGGCACGGCAGGGCTTAAGCAGGCCGCCGGCAGCCCCTTTCACATCTACCTGGGCGGGGCGATGGGCGTGGTCATCGTGCTGATGAGCAACTTCATCGTGGGCAAAATCCCCTCGTTTTATATGACGCTGGCGCTGTTTGTGGGCCAGGTGATGGCCGGGCAGCTGCTGGACATGGCGCTGTCGGGCGCCTTCTCCTGCCGCAACCTGCTGGGCGGCCTGTTTGTGTTGGCCGGGCTGGTGCTCAGCCTGTGGCAGGACAGGGCAGCCAGCCGCAGGGCGGCGCAAAGCGATTCGTCAGATTAGAAGCGGGTTTTCCCCAATTACAGTGATAATTGTCTGAATTCTTTTTCCGCCCCCTCCATGATGCTGACCGCCCGGTCGCAGAAGGCATCAAAGGCGGGGTCGGGTATCTGCAACGTGGGGTCGGTCAGGAAGTTTTGCAGCGCGATGCGCGCGCCCTGGTCAAAGCGGGTGGTGCAGCAGAACTCGGGCACCAGGCGCTTGATCTTGGTGTTGTCAAACACGGCGCAGTTGGCCTTGTCGCCCAGCAGGCCGCCCATCCAGTCCGACGCCTGCACCCGCCCTAACAGGGTGGAGGGCACGTAGCACGGCACAAAGGGCCGGCCCAGGATATCCGCAGCGGTGCGGTAGATCTGGTTCCAGGGCAGCGCCTCGTCGGAGGTGATGTGCACGGCCTCGCCGATGGCGTGGATGTTGCCCATCAGGCCCACAAAGCCCCGGGCAAAGTCCTCCGCCCAGGTGACCGTCCACAGATTGGTGCCGTCCCCCGGGATGACCACGGGCTTTTGTCTCAATATGCGGTCGATAATCTGCCACACGCCCCTTTGCCCGCGCAGGGCGAAGGGCAGGCTGCGCTCGCCGTAGGTGTGGCTGGGCCGCACGATGGTGACCGGGAAGCCCTGCTCGCGGTAGGCCTGCATCAGCCGCTCCTCGCAGGCCGCCTTGTCGCGGGAGTACTGCCAGTAGGGGTTGTGCAGGGGGGTGGACTCGGTCACGGGGAAGCTGAGCGGCGGCTTGTGGTAGGCCGATGCCGTGCTGATAAAGATGTACTGGCTGCACATGCCCTCAAACAGGCGGATGTCCCGCTCCGCCTGGTCGGGCGTATAGGCGATGAACTGGGCCACCACGTCAAAGTGCTGGCCGGCCAGCTTGTCCCGCACGGCCTGCTCGTCCGCCATATCGGCCTGGATGAGCCGGGCCTCGGGCACCAGGTTTTTGCCGCTGCCGCGGTTGAGCAGCGTCAGGTCCCACCCCAGGCGCAGCAGCCTGCGGGAGATGCTCAGGCTGATGGTGCCGGTACCGCCGATTAACAGTGCTTTCATGGCTGTTCCTCCTATTGCTTAAAGGTGATGGCCTGGCCGTCGCTTTGCAGCGCGATGTCGCCATCCATGGTCAGGTAGATGCGGGCGCCAATGCGCTGCAAGATGTCGAGCACGGCGCCTGCGGGCGGGTTCTTCTGCGAGCAGGTGATCACCGCCCAGCGGGGCCGCACGGCCTGCAAAAAGGCCTCCGTGCGGTCTCGGTTGCGGCCATGGTCGGGCACCTGCAAAAAGTCGCTGTTCAGGTCGATGCCGCTTTGCAGCAGCTCGTCGATGCGCTCGCTCATGATGTCCGCCGCGAACAGCAGGCGGTTGTCCCCGTGGGTTAGGCGTGTCACCAGCGAGAAGTCGTTGTCCTCATCCTCGGCATAATATGCTTGCCTCGCGGTGAGTATCTCAAAAACCACGCCGTCCAGCGTGAAGGCGGTATCCTCCTTGAGGTACACCTGCTCGGCCTGAGACATCGCCAGCGCCTCGCGCAATGCGTCGCGGGTGGGGCTGGATTTTTCGTAGTCGGGCATCAGCACCCGGTCCACCGGCACGGTGCGCAATATCTCGGGCGCGCCGCCGGCATGCCCCTTGTCAAAGTGGGTAAGGATCATCAGATCCAGCTTGTCTACGCCCTTTTCGGCCATGTATTCCAGGATGTCCTCGGCGTCATCCACCTCGGCCGTATCCAGCAGCACAGCGTAGCTGCCCGTGCGGATAAGAAAGGCATCGGCCTTGCCGGATTTGAACAGTTTGATCTTTAGCGTGCCCATGTCCGCCGCCTGCGCCGACGGCCCCAGGCACAGCAGCAGGGCGAGCACCAGGCACAGCAGCCTGGCCGAAAAGGAATGGGAAGTCCGCTCATATGCTTTCATGGCTTCATTATACATTGGCAGGCCCTACGGGGCAACAGCGATTGACAGGGCCCCGCTCATCCCGGATAATGCAACCATCAGCCTATACACAGGAGGCCGTCATGGATATCAACAACATTCTTGTCATCATGCGGGCAGACGAGGGGCAACTGGACCGCCTGCAGGCCGCCGCGCCGGGTGCCCGGGTGATCCGCCAGAGCGTCAAAACGCTGACCCCTGAGCAGGTGATGGAGGCCGATGTGGTGGTGGGCAACCTGCCGGAAAGTTTTTTCCCTCACCTCAAAAAGGCCAGGCTGTTGCAGCTCAACACCGCGGGCGTGGCCGGCCACTACCTGGCCCTGGGCGCGCAGCGGCCCGACCTGGTGCTATGCTGCGCGTCGGGCGCCTACGGCGTGGCCATCTCGGAGCACATGCTGGGCGCCCTGCTGATGCTGATGAAGCGCCTGCACCAGTACCGCGATGACCAGCACCAGGCCCTGTGGGAAGACCGGGGCGATGTGGCCGGCCTGCGGGGGGCACAGGTGCTGTCGGTGGGCATGGGCGACATCGGCACCCAGTTTGCCCGGCTATGCGCCTGCTTTGGCGCGCAGGTGACCGGCATCCGCCGCCGGCCGGCCGACCCGCCCGAGGGGGTGCAGCGCATCGCCACCATGGACGAGCTGGACGACCTGCTGCCCCGGGCCGATGTGGTGGCCCTCTCCCTGCCGGAGACGTCCGATACCATCGGCCTGATGGATGAGCGCCGCTTCAACCTGATGAAGCAGGGCAGCTACCTGCTCAACGTAGGGCGGGGCAGCGCGGTGGATCAGCCGGCGCTGCTCAACGCGCTGCGCAACGGGCGGCTGGCCGGCGCCTCCATCGACGTCACCGTGCCCGAGCCTCTGCCCCAGGGTGACCCCCTCTGGCAGGAGCCCAACCTGCTCATCACCCCCCACATATCCGGCCAGTACCACCTGCGGCTGACCCACGACAACATCGTGGACATCGCGGCCCACAACATCCGCGTGCTGCAAGGCGGCGGCGACTACCGCGCCCGGGTGGATGTGAAAGCGGGGTATAGGGCATGAAGGCACAACCCATGATCACCGTTCAGGATGTGCGCCTGAGCGCCGCCTGGTATGAGCGGGTGCTTGGCTTTGAAAGCGCCCACGGCGGCACCGAGTATGAGCAGCTGCTGTCGGAGGGCCGGCTGGTATTGCAGCTGCATGACAGCGAGGCCGACATGAACCACCCCGCGCTGCTGAACCCGGGTGACACCGCCGGGCTGGGCGTGCTGCTGTGGTTTGAAACGGCGGATTTTGACGCGGTGGTGGGCCGCCTCCGGCAGGCGGATATCATCCCCGAGGTGGCGCCCTACCTCAACCAGTACGCCATGCACATGGAGGTGTGGCTGCGCGACCCGAATGGCTACCGCGTGGTGGTGGCCGGGCCGTCGGCCTATGACAAGCAGAAGAAGCCAACGCCATGACGGACAAAGCACCAGGCAGCCCGGCCTTCACGTTCCATGATTTGCTGCGGATAGAGCATGAGGGCGATCGGGTGGAGGCCCTGTACGGCCAGCTGTTCCGGGAGGAGGAGCGCCTGCGTTCCCAGGCCGGGCAGGTGGAGTTTGTGACCACCGTGCGTGCCATCGAGCAGGGGCTGAAGCCCGGCGACCGCATGCTGGACCTGGGTGCTGGCACCGGCGCCTACAGCCTGCACTTCGCGGCCAAGGGCCACCCCGTCTGCGCGGTGGAGCTGGCCGGCCGCAACGTGGCCGTGATGCGCGGGCGCATCCGGGAGGGCATGGATATCGACCTGCGGCAGGGCAGCGCGCTGGACCTGTCCCCCTATGCGGACGCCAGTTTTGACATCGTACTGCTGTTTGGCCCGCTGTATCACCTGCAGGATGCTCAGGACCGCGCCCAATGCCTGCGGGAGGCCAAGCGGGTGCTCAAGCCCGATGGCCGCCTGTTTGCCGCCTTTATCCACCACGATATGATCCCCTACACCGAGAGCATGTTCAACCCGGCGTGGTTTTCGGGCGGCAGCTACGACCATGAGACCTTCCGGCTGGAGGACTTCCCCTTTGTGTTCTTCACGCTGAGTGAGTGCCGGGCCATGCTGGAGGGGGCGGGCTTTGCCATCCGCCGCGCCATCGCCGCCGACGGCCTGAGCGAGCTGATGGCCGACGCCATCAACCGCATGGATGCGGACAGCTATGCCCAGTACCTGCGCTGGCACCTGCTGCGCTCGGAGGACCCGGCCTTTGTAGGCGCCAGCAACCACCTGCTGTTTGAGGCAGAAAGGGCATAGGAGATACCCGGATGAACCTGACGATCGCCCCGCGAACATCGGTTGCCTCCGTGGCCATGGGGCTGATCGCCTCAGGCTACGATCTGTATGACCGGCAGGATCAGGAGGTTGAGGCCCTTTGCCGGCGCGTGCGGGATGTATTTGCGGATGACAGGGAGCTGATCGCCTATTTCAGCCGGGCCAGAACGGGCGGCAATGCCGTCAACCCCTACTGGCCGCGCGGATCGGATGCGCTCATTGCCGCATGGTTCATGGAGAATCATACGCTGCACTGCGACTGGGACGCATACACCGCGTCGCAGGACAGGGCGCACAGCACCGCCCCTGCCCAGCGCCGGGAAACCATGCGCTGGCTTGAGGATTTGCCCGGATGGGCCGCGCAGGTTCTCCCCCGCGCACAACAACACGGCTTGTTGGCTGAACTGGCCGCGTTGGAACAGGCCCGCTCCGCAGGCTGGCAGGATGCCCTGCTCACGTGCCGGCAATTTCTGGCCCGACAGGCGGATGTGCCGCTGGCGCCACGGCACATCCTCTTTTGCCCCAGCCTGCTGATGGCGCCGCAGCTGACCGACATGGCCCATGACGGCAACTATTTGGTGGTCATCGCCGCTTCGCCGCGCATGGCATCTTTGGTGCATGAAGTATTTCATGGTGTCGTGCATACGCGGCTCGCACGCATGCCCCGGGAGGCGCTCCAGCGCCTGACGGACAGCGCAGACCGGCAGAAGCTGTCCGCGCTGGGCTACGCCTGGGGCACGGACGAAGATTCGTCCCTGCGCATGGCGGAGGAATCCTGCGTGCGCGTGCTGTGCTGCCTGACCATGAGCCGGGACGGCACACAGGCCGCCGGGTGCCTTGACGCGCTGCGCGCCGAAGGGTTTGCCGTGCCGGATCACCTATTCACCCGGCGCACCAGCTACCCCCTGCGCCTGAGCGAGGCGCTGGACATCCTCGGATTGCATTTTCAATGATTGGAGGACAGGATATGGGACTTGACGCATCCTTTGGCATCCGCATCGGGCGGCTGGCCGCCGGCCCGCGCAACCTGATTACCGACGTACCTGGGGTCGCGGTGGGCCACCACACCCTGGCCGACGGCCCGGTACAGACCGGCGTGACGGCCATATTGCCCCACCCGGGCAACTGCTTTGAAGAAAAGCTGCCCGCCGCCGTGCAGGTGTTCAACGGCTTTGGCAAGTCCCTGGGGCTGGTGCAGGTGGAGGAATTGGGCCAGCTGGAGACGCCCATCGTGCTCACCAACACGCTGTCCTCCGGCACGGCGTGGACGGCCCTGTGCCGCTATATGCTGGCGCGCAACCCTGCCATCGGCCGGGAGACAGGCACCGTCAACCCGGTGGTATTTGAGTGCAATGACGGACACCTCAATGACATCCGTGGCCTGCATGTGCAGGAGGCGGACGTGCTGGCCGCCCTGGACGCCGCGGCGGAACATTTTGCCGAGGGCGCGGTGGGCGCCGGGCGCGGCATGCGCTGCCACGGCCTCAAGGGGGGCATCGGCTCCAGCTCCCGCGTGATGGAGATTGGAGAATCCCGCTACACGCTGGGCGCGCTGGTGCAGACCAACCACGGCTCGCTGGCGGATTTGACCGTGGCCGGCAAGCACATCGGCCCCCAGGCCGAGGCACTGCTCAAAGGCGGCTGGACGGCCGACTATACGCCGCAGGAGGACAGGGGCTCGGTCATCGTGGTGCTGGCCACCGACCTGCCGCTGGGCGCGGGCCAGCTCAAGCGAGTGGCGCGGCGCGCCATCGCTGGCCTGAGCCGCACGGGCAGCAACATCGGTCACGGCAGCGGCGAGATCGCCCTGTGCTTCACCACGGCGCAGCGCATCAAACACTTTGACGACAAGCCCACGCGGCAGATGACCGAGTTGAACGAGGACCACATCAACCTGGCCTTCCGCGCGGCGGCAGAGGCCACCGAGGAAGCCGTGCTCAGCGCGCTGCTGCACGCCGAAGCGGTGACAGGCCGCGACGGCCACCGCGCCGAGGCGCTGCGCGATGTGCTGGCGGAGCTGGAGAGAGAAAGTACTCGCTGAAATATTTCCCTGCGCTGGACAAAAGAATAAAGAAGATTGAAAAACTTAAAAAATGTGTTAAAATATCAAAAAAATGAAAGAAAAGTGAAATGACAACGCATGAACTTCAAAAATTAATTGAAAAATTGAAAATATTGTGTTCTGAAACACAGACTGTCGAGGTGAAAAGCGCAAGGGAAGGATGTCCGACACGGCTCTATGACACCTTGTCCAGCTTCTCAAATCAGGATGACGGCGGCGTGATTCTCTTTGGTATTGACGAAAAGAACGGCTTCGCCCCGGTAGGGGTCTACGATGCTCACGATCTGCAAAAAAGGGTCAATGAACAGTGCAAGGAAATGGAGCCAGCCGTCCGGCCGCTCTTTACAGTCTTGGAAGACCGGGGATTGGTGTTTGTAAGCGCTGAAATCCCCGCCATCGATATCAGTGAGCGGCCCTGTTTTTACAAAGGGAAAGGGCGAATGAAGGGCTCCTGGATTCGGGTGGGCGATTCAGACGAGCCGATGAGCGATTACGAAATATACAGCTATGAAGCCTATCGGAAAAAATATCAGGACGACTTGCGGGAGGTGCCGCGCGTCACATTGCCTGCTCTCAATCAGCCATTGCTGGATGCGTACCTGCATGCCCTGAAAATGGAAAAGCCAAATTTGAGCAGCCTGAGCAATGCCCAGATCATTGAACTAATCAGCATTGTACACAGCGGAAAGGTTGCCCTGTGGGCAGTCTTGCTGCTGAGCCTGTTTCCCCAGGCATACTTTCCCCAGCTCAGCATTATTGCCTGCGTTGTCCCCGGCACGCAGATGGGCAGCCTGGGCAGCTCCGGTGAGCGCTTCATTGATAACAAACGGATTGACGGCAATATCCCAACCATGCTGGAAGAAGCCATGAACTTTGTCCGCGCCAACATGCGAAGAAAAACGGTGATTGATGGCAAAACCGGCAGACGCACTGATACCCCGGACTATCCCCTGTCTGCCGTGCGCGAAGTACTGCTGAATGCGTTGGTTCACCGGGATTACAGCGTGCACACAGAGGGCATGCCCATACAGCTGACCCTGTTCTCTGATCGCATGGAGGTGCGAAACCCCGGCGGCCTCTACGGCCGGCTGCGGATCGACCAGCTGGGCAAAGCGCAGCCCGATACGAGAAACCCCGCGCTGGCGACGGCGTTGGAAGTGATGCGGATTACCGAAAATCGATATTCCGGCATACCCACCATACGCCGAGAGATGCAGGCAGTCGGGCTGCCGGAGCCCGTGTTTGAGGATGACCGCGGCAGTTTTTCTGTCCGCCTTTACAGACAGCCCGAGCATCCAATCGCAAAGGATTTGCTAACATCTCTCCTCTCCTTTTGCCGCACACCACGCACCCGGGCAGAGCTGGCTGAGTTTCTGGGGATGAAGTCTGTCAACTACGCCATCAAAACCTATGTGATGCCGCTGGTGGAAAGCGGCCATATCGCCCTCAGCCTTCCCATGACTCCGTCCAGCTCAAAACAGCGATTTACAACCGTCAGCGATAGGGGATAGCCCCGATTTTTACCGGTTTTACTAAAAAGGCATCCCGCAGATGGGATGCCTCTTTGCTTATCCAATGTTTGCTGCATACTGAACGAATGAAAAAATGTAAAGATGAGTGCTGGATTTTTTTGTCCCCGCTAAGCTGCAGGAAGGAGGCGTAGCGGCGCTACGCCGACTGATCAAGGCAACGCGGGGGCGGAAAAAGACAAGCCCATCAAAGCATTTTTGAATGAGTTCAGTATTATTTCTTGCCGCCCATCGCCTGCTTGATCGCACCAACGATGGCCAGCAGGGCGCCGCCGCCCACACCGCCGCCCAGAATGCTGGTGAGGATGCTGCTGATGTCCAGCGCGCCGGCTGCACCGCCGCCCAGGCCCAGCAGGCCCAGCAGCTGGCTGCCGCCCAAGCCGCCCAGGATGCCGGCGACGATGTCACCGATTTTGCCCAGGGATATCTTGGGCATGGCCTTGCCTGCGCCAAAGCCGCCCACGCCGCCGGAGAGAAGCTGAATGATGATGTTTACGATGTTGCCCATTGTTTTGTCCTCTTTTCTTTGAATAAAAACCGCTGTCAGCATACAAGCGCCCGGCATCCGCGTCGAGCAAAATCTGCCAACCGGATGCCCGCTTGCGCGCCGACGCATGCATTATACCCACATAAAACAACAATAATACTAAACTCAAACCTTAACGCTTTGATGGAACTTGTCTTTTTCCGCCTGCGTATTGCCTCTTTCGGTCAGCGTAGCGCCGCTACACCTCCCTCATTCGGCTTCACGCAGCCGAAAAAATCCTGCGTCCATCCGTGCGTTAACGTTTTCGTTTAGTATAAAACATCCAATCTGTGAAAAACGCTGCCTGAGAAGGAACGTACGAAAAAAACAAGTCCATCTAAGCGACTTCGATTGAGTGCCGTATTACTTCCCGCACACCTTGCAGGGCCGCCTGCCCATGCTGATGGCATCGTCCAGGGAGATTTCCTTCACGTTCTTGGAGCGGCTGAGGGTGCTGCACCCGCGGCTGCTGTGGTAGATCTCGCCGCTGGTCACGATGTACACGGCCCGCACCTCGCCTTGCGCCGCGAAGGGCATGATGGAGGCCAGCTCCTCCTCGCGCAGTATCCCCTGCAGTGCCTCCGTCCACTGGCTGCGCTGCTGTTGATCCAGTTGAGCCAGGTACTTTTCAAAGGCAGCCGCCTGCCGGGACACCGGGTCGCCGGATTTGAGCGTCACGCTGACCCCAGCGGCCAGCGCCGTGAACGCCATCAGGCAACAGGTCAGCAAAACAAACGCCGCAAGCGATTTTCTGTTCATGCCGCAGTCCTCCCTATGCGATTGTAGTAGAAGTTCAGGCCTTGCTCAAATCGTCGTGCGCCTGTGCCACCACGGCGGCGATGGCGTCATCATCCACGGCCGTATCGGCGCCGGGCCGGATGTCGGCCAGGAACTCGATGTTGCCCTTGGGGCCCTTGATGGGGGAATAGGTGAAGCCGGCCGCATGCCAGCCGATGGCGGGGCAGAAGTCGCGGATCTCCCGCAGCACGCGGCGGTGGGTATCCGCCTCGCGCACCACGCCGTGCTTGCCCACCTGGCCGCGCCCGGCCTCAAACTGGGGCTTGACCAGCGTGAGAAAGCGCCCGGCCTGCCCCATGATGGCCGCGGCTGCCGGCAAAATGAGCCGGATGGAGATGAAGCTCACGTCCATCACGGTCAGCGTGGGGTGATCGGCAAACTGATCGGGCGTGAGGGTGCGGGCGTTGGTGCGCTCCATCACCACCACGCGGGGATCCTGCCGCAGGCGCCAGTCCAGCTGGCCATAGCCCACGTCAATGGCATACACTTTGGCCGCACCGGCGCGCAGCAATACATCGGTAAAGCCGCCGGAGGCGGCCCCAATATCCATACACACAAGGCCTTGCACATCGGCCTCAAAGTGCTGCAGGGCCTTTTCCAGCTTGTGGGCGCCGCGGCTGGCGTATTGATCCACCTCGCCGCGCAAAATGAGCCGGGCATCGGCCGGCAGCTGCTGGGCGGGCTTGTCCACCCGCACCTCATCCACATACACCCGGCCGGCCATGATGAGCCGCTGCGCCTGCTCCCGGCTGGGGGCCAGCCCCTGCTCGGTCAGCAGGCTGTCGGCCCGGCGCTTCACGCGATGCGCTCCATCAAGCCGGCGATGGCGGCGGCGATACTGTCGCCATCCATCCCCAGGTGCTTGAGCAGGCGGTCGTGGCTGCCGTGGGGGATGAAGGCATCCGGCAGGGCAAAGATGTGGCGGGGCAGCGTGAGCCCCTGCTGCACGCACAGCTCGCCGATGGCGCTGCCCAGGCCGCCGGCCAGCGCCTGCTCCTCCAGCACCATGTAGGGCGTGCCCGCGGCGGACAGGCGGCGGATCAGCCCCTCATCCAGCGGCTTGATGGTGGAGGCGTTGATCACCGCCGCGCTGATGCCATGCCCGGCCAGCACGCGCCGGGCCTTGAGGGCCTCGGCCACCATGGGGCCGGTGGCGATGAGCGCCAGGTCTTCCCCGGCCTCCAGGCTCTCCCAGCGGCTGGGCTCAAAGCCCGCGCAGGGGTACTTGGCCTGCAGCATGTGCTCCGCCCGGGGGTAGCGGATGGCCACCGGTCCATCGTGGCGCATGGCCCACAACAGCATGTGCGCCATCTCGTCCACCGAGCGGGGGTTCATGAGCGTCAGCTCCGGGATATGCCGCAAAAATGCCGTGCCCCACACGCCGTGGTGGGTGGGGCCGTCCTCGCCGCCGATGGCCGCCCGGTCAATCAAAAAGGTGACCGGCAGCCTTTGCAGGCACACGTCCACCATCACCTGGTCGTAGGCGCGCTGCATAAAGGTATCGTAGATGGCCACCACGGGCCGCAGCCCGCCGGCAGCCAACCCGGCAGCCAGCGTAACCGCGTGCTCCTCGGCGATGCCTACGTCAAACAGCCGGTGGGGGTGCCGCTTTTGAAAGGGGGTGAGGCCGGTGGAGTCCGCCATGGCGGCGGTGATGGCCACGATGCGCGGGTCCTCATCGGCCAGGCGGGTCAGCAGCTCGCCCGCCGCCGCGCCAAAGCTGCGCGCCACCGAGCGCACGCGCGGCGAGCCGTCCTGCGGGTCGAAGGCCGGCATGCCGTGTGCCTGGCTGGGGTTGTTCTCGGCCACGGCGTATCCCTTGCCCTTGGTGGTGACGATGTGCAGCAGCACCGGCTCGGTGAGGCGCTTGGCGCGCATCAAAAAATGCTCCAGCCCCCGCTCGTCGTGCCCGTCCACCGGGCCCAGGTAGCGCAAGCCGAAGGCCTGGAAAAACCGGTCCTTCACGAAGATGTTGCGGATATGATTTTTCCACCGCTGCAGCAGACGGTGCAGCGAATTGCCCACCAGCGGCGTCTTTTTGAGGCCGGCGGCCAGCGCGCGCTTGGCGTTGAGCCAGCCCTTGCTGGTACGCAGGTAGGTGAGGTAGCGGCTGACCGCGCCCACGTTGGGGGCGATGCTCATCTGGTTGTCGTTGAGGATGACGATCAGCCTCGTACGGCCGCTGCCGGCATCGTTCATGGCCTCGTAGCTCATGCCGCCGGTGAGGGCGCCATCGCCCACCACGGCGATCACGTGGTGCTGCTCGCCTTGCAGATCGCGCGCCCGGGCCAGCCCCAGCGCCGCCGAGATGGCGGTGGAGGCATGGCCGGTGCCGTAGGCATCGTGCTCGCTCTCCTCCCGTTTGGGGAAGCCGGAGATGCCCTCGTACTGCCGCAGGCCGTCCATCTGCGGGCCGCGCCCGGTGATAATCTTGTGCGCGTAGCACTGGTGCCCCACGTCAAAGACAATCTTGTCTTGCGGGCTGTCAAACACCCGGTGCAGGGCGACGGTCAGCTCCACCACGCCCAGGTTGCTGGCCAGGTGGCCCCCGGTCTGGGACACCGCATCCACAATCTGCTCGCGCAGCAGGGGGATCAGCTCCTCCACCTCCTGCGGCGTCATCTGCTTCAACATCTCGGGCGACAAAACCAGCGGCAATTCCATCCTGCACTCCTTGGTACACTGTAATGACCAGATTATACCACGCCAAGCAGAGGGGAAACAAATTGCCTGCGCCTTTCCCCCTGCTCGACCAACATCTTGAGCAGATACCCCTCGTTGAGCAGGTGCAGCGTCTGGAAGCGCCCCTTGTAAAACACCGCCCAATTGTTGAATACGCAGGGCATCGCCTTTGCCTGGGCCGCGTCGGTTACCGGGATCAAATGCAGCGGCAGGCCCCTCGCCTTGCACACCGCCTGCACCTGCCGCAGGCAGTCGGGGATATAGGGGCACTGGGGCGAGTAGTAGATGGTCAGCCCCTGCCCGGGGATGCGCATGGCCCTGGCTGTATCGGCAAAGCGCGGCAGGCTGCCGTCAAGGGACAGCGCCAGCAGCTCATAACCGCCCTCCAGTCTGTCCGCCACAGTAAAGCCAAACTTGGTAAAGATGCCCTTCTCCGACAGAAAAGGCTTCTTTTTGCTGGCGCTGATCACGCACACACCCGCACGGCCCTGGGCCCGGGCATCCTGCAGGCAGCCCTCCAGCAGGGCACGGGCGTGGCCCTGCCCCTTGTAGCTGCCCGATACCCACAGGCAGTGGATGTACAGCCAGCCCGGTCCCTCCACCGGCGCCCAGGCGTGCTCCACGGGCACATACTCGATGAATACCTTGCCCCGGGCATCCAGCTTGCGAAACACATGGCCCAGCGGCTGCTGCGCGGCCAGCCAGGCCTTTTTGCCGTCCACGCCCTGCTGGTGCTTCTTGTCGGCGATGGCGCAGCACAGGTGCTCCTGCTCCAGGTTTTCCAGGGTGAGGGTAATGTAATGGTCAGGCATGGTCCTTTTCCTCCTGTGCTTTGCCGCGCCAACGGTCCAGCCCGGGCAGCGTAGCGGCCAGCAATGCGCGGGCCGCCTGCTCGGTCATGGCGTACATAATAGCCATCTGCGGCGCCGCAGCGTCCATCAGTGCCTGCATGTCATCGTAGGCAAATTCGCCATCCGCATAGCACCAGCGGCAGTAGTCCTCCCGCAGGCTGCCATCCGGCTCGCGGCTGATGAGCGCGTCCTCGTGCAGGGGCATGCCGCAGCACTGGCACACCAGCTGCCGCGGCGCCCCCAGCAATGTGTTGAGGGACACCCCGAACAGCCGAGAGATCAGCCGCAGGGATTCGGTGTTGGGCTGGGTCTCGCCGTTTTCCCACCGGCTGATAGCCTGGCGGGTGATGTGGAGTTTGTCAGCCATTTCCTGCTGGGTGAGGCTGTGCTTTGTTCGCAACGCCTTGAGTGTTTCGCCGATGGTCATATGTGCCTCCCTTTCAGGGGATATCTTAGCACCTTCGGACATAAAGAAACAGCAACGGCCTGTTGCTTTATGATGCACTCATATTAAAGTTCTTTGGGGGTTTGGGCCCTTTCTTTCAAGAAAGGGCCCAATCGTTACCTCCGTTCCCCCGCCTACCCCTTCACCGCCCCGGCGGTCAGGCCCGAGATGATGTACTTCTGCATGAACATGCTCAGCAGAATGATGGGCAAGGTGATGAACACGGCGGCCGCCATCAGGCCGCCCCAATCCACCGAGGCATAGCCCACAAAACCGTAGATGGCGATGGGCAGCGTGGCGGTCTTGGCGCCCGACAGGGTGAGGGAGAACATAAAGTTGTTCCACGAGAAGATGAAGGCCAGCAACGAGGCCGTGAGGATGCCGGGCACGGACACCGGCAGCACCATGGTGAGAAAGGTGCGCCACTGGGCGCTGCCGTCCACCCAGGCGGCCTCCTCCAGCTCACGGGGCACATTGCCAAAGAAGGGCACCATGATCCAGATGATGAAGGGCAGGGCCACCAACAGGTGGCTCATGATGAGGGCGGCAAAGGTATTGGTGAGGCCCAGCTGGAGAAACAGCAGGTACCAGGGCACCAAAAAGGTGATGCCCGGGATCATGCGCACCACTAAAATGATCAGGCTGATCTTGTACAGCTTCCACCGGGCCACGGCGTAGGCCGCGGGCAGGCCGATAATCAGCCCCAGGCCGGTGGACATCAGCGCCACGTAGAAGCTGTTGAAGGTGGGGCGCAGGAAATCGTACTGGTTGAAGACCGACACATAGTTGCGCGTGGTGGGCGTGAAATCGAACATGCCGCGGGTGGCGTCGATGATGTCCACATTGTTTTTAAACGAGGCCAGCACCATCCAGAAGAACGGGAACACCGTGATCAGCAGCACGCCGTAGATCAGCACATACTTGCCCACGCCGGGGACGAACAGGCTGCCCGCCATCAGCAGCAGGCCCAGGGCCAGCAGCCAGGGGGCTCTGGCCATATCGCTCGAGGCGGGGATGGCTTTCATGCTCAGGCGGCCGATGCGTATCTCATACTTCTGCTCGATGACGGCCTTGCGGTAGTCATCGCCCAGGTCCTCCACATCGCGGCGGATCTGGCTGAGGGTGCCGCGGTCCACGCCCAAGGTGCGGGCATAGTCCCCCACCTTGACGGTGGTGCTCCACCCGCGCCAGGCCAGCGCCAGCCCAACCACAAACAGCAGCACGCCCAGCACGGCCAGCACATTCATCCGGGTGTCGGTGAAGGGTTTCTTGCGTTTGCTCAGCTGCATCAGTACTCCACCTCCACCCGCTTCTTGGCGGCGTTGAACATAATGGCCATGCTCATCACGATAACAAAGAAGCACATGGTGATCGCCGCGCCCTCGCCAAAGCTGTAGTACTGGAAGGTGGCCAGCGTGGCGTATATGTTGATGGTTTCGGTGGCAAAGCCCGGGCCGCCCTTGGTGGTGGCGTAGATGATGTCAAAGGTCTTGATGGCGTCAATCAGCCGCAGCAGCACCGCCACCAGAATGGTGGGGCTGGCCAGCGGCAGCGTGATGTAGCGGAAGCGCTGGAAGGCGGTGGCCCCGTCCACCACGGCGGATTCGTAAGGGTCCTTGGGGATGGCCACCATGCCGGCCAGCACCATCAGCATCACCATGGGCGTCCACTCCCACACGTCAATAAAAATCAAGGCGTTAAGCGCCGACGCGGAGGAGCCCAGGAACAGCTGACGCGGAAAGCCCATGCTGGTTAAAATGGCGTTGCCCAGGCCGATGGTGGGCTCGTAAATCATCTGCCACACCATGCCCACGGCCACCGGGGTAGCCACCACCGGCAGCAAAAACAGCGTCTTGGCCACGCCCTTGCCAAAGAAGCTGCGGTTGAGCATCTGGGCGATGCCGATGCCCAGCAGCGTCTGGATGGCCACCGCCACAAAGGCGTAATACAGCGTGCGGCCCACCGCGCTCCAGAAGCGGGGCGAGCGAAACAGCATCAGGTAGTTGCTGGCGCCCACAAACTCCGGGCTGGACAGCGCCGACATGCTCCACTTGCTGGTGCTCATGTAGATGTTGTACCCCAGGGGAAACAGCACCATGAACACGATAAACAGCAGGCAGGGCAACAGAAAAAGAATCTTCAGGTGTTTATCCACCCAGCGGCTCATAGGCAGGCTCCTTTACGGTCGGGCGTTCAACTTGGGTGCAAAACTTGCATGTTGCACGGGGTTGCAGCTGTCACTGCGCTTTGAGCGCGGCCGCGAAAACTGACGGGGAAGGCATGCCTGTGTTCCCGGCGTACATGCCGCCGGGAACGATTGCGCCCGGCGGGGAAGTTCCCCGCCAGGGCCGTCCCCTCACGCCCTGGTGATTCATATGCTTAGGATGATAGGGCAGGGGCTGCCGCGGCAAAGCGGCAGCCCCGGGGAATGGTTACTTCTTCTGCTCGGCGGCGCGGTCCTCTTCGATGACGGACTGGAAGCCGCGGTTGGCCTCGTCGGCGGCGGCCTGCACATCCCCACCCTCAATGGCGGCAACGATGGCCTGGCCGATGTAGTCGCGGGCCTTGGAGACCGAGGTGATCAGCGGGCGGTCATAGCCCTTGGTGTTCTTGGTGCCGGCCGAGCCAATGACTTCTACCAACTGCGGCGGGAAGGCCACGTTGGCCTCAGGAATGCCGTAGACCGAGATGCGCGCGCCGGGCACGCCCGCGGCCTGCAGGGTGGCGGTCATTTCCTTGCCGGCGGCCCACTTGACAAACTCGGCCGCGGCGTCTGCCTTCTCGGTGAAGGCGCCCATGGACAGGCCCCAGGAGGGGATGTTGTAGAAGCTGTCGCCCGGGAAGAGGGCGTAGCCGGTCTTATCGGCCACCACGGACTCGGCCGCGTTGACAGCGTTGTTGAAGATGGCGTCCGCCTCGGTGTACATGGCGGCCTTGCCGGAGGCATACAGCGCGGCGCACTGCTGCCAGTGCATGGCAGTCACGCCGGGAGGTCCAAACTCGCGCAGCATATCGCCGTAGAACTTGAGGGCCTTGACAGCCTCGGGGGTGTTGATGGCGGCATTGCCTTCAGCATCCATCCAGTCGCCGCCCATGGAATACAGGTAGCCGGAGAACTGGGTGACGGCGGCGGCGGTCAGCCCGCGGGACACGATGCCGTACACGCCGGCATCCACATCGGTCAGCGCCTCGGCGGCGGCCCACAGCTCGTCCAGCGTGGTGGGCACCTGGAGGCCGGCCTCCTCAAACAGGTCGGTGCGGTAGTAGAGGATTTCCCGCTCGGTGACCAGCGGGACGCCGAAGTACTTGTCACCGTCGTTGTACAGCGCCAGCGTCGCCTCAAAGAAGTCGGCCTTGTCCATCTTCTCATCGTTGAGCAGGGGCGTCACGTCGTACAGCCAGCCGTTGGCGATCATCTGCTTGGCTTCCTGCAGGGGACGGGTCGTGAACACGTCCAGGTCCTTGCTCTGGCCGGCCAGCTCGATGGCCAGCTTCTGGCTGA